>Ga0310786_10011710_pt1 | contig 10919 bp, 2 predicted proteins | sample AusTroGonzalo_MG_FD_203881 | JGI IMG/M metagenome (GOLD analysis project Ga0310786, IMG submission 203881) | Bovine rumen microbial communities from tropical cattle in Woodstock, Queensland, Australia - Gonzalo_03 (v2) (version 2) | ecosystem: Host-associated > Mammals > Digestive system >...
GAGCCAACCTTACCTCGGAGCAGGTTCGCAAAGCATTCGGCGACCTTGGCTCGGTCTGGAAAGTCATGTTCCCCGCCGAGCGGTTCAAGTTCATCCAGACCATCATCAAGAAGATCACCGTGTTCCGTGATCAAGTCAAAATCGAATACAACAAAAAGGCCCTCAGCGGGCTCGTCAAGGAGTAATCAATGCAGCAGCGCACAGTTCAGCCGCTCGTGAATGGCAACCTCGAAGTCAGTATCCCCGTCTATGTCAGGCGGGACAGGAACTCGTTGTCCCTGCACAAGGTCATCGATGGGGAGAAGCTCAAATGGAGTCGCCTCACGCCTCTGCGGCGGAGGCTCGTTCTGGGCTATCAGCTCCTCGACAAGTGGGAGAAGAATCCGTTGAAATCGGGCCTGACGCTTTCCGAGGAGGAATCCATCGACCGTTCCCTGTTCCTCAAAATCATGGGGCTGGTCAACCTCGCGCCGGACATCGTCGAGGGCGTCATGGAAGAGCCGCCAAAGTTTGACTTCTCCATCAAGAAACTCTTCTCCCACCGGCTGCCCGATGACTGGAACGAACAGAGGAAGTTCCTGGGGCTGCGGAAGAAGAATTATGCGGGGTGAGGGGGGCTGAGGGGGTGAGTTCACCGTCGCACTGCGCTGGTGGTGGCTTGGGGTGATGTGCTGTCGTGGGGGAAGAGGTAAATAATAAGTGCCGTAATAGGTTGACTGTTACGGCATTTTTCTTTTTAAACAGCTTGAAATTGTTGCGGGCGCATGGTATATTGTGGACGTAAAGTTAATACAAACCATAAAATGAGGCAGACAAATGGCGTACATCATTTCCAGCGGAGAGTCCAGCGAAGGGATTATACTGAATTTTGGCGATTCCATGACCGTATTTGACGGAGGAACGGCAGGCGACACCACCGTCAATTTAGGCGGCACGGTCGAAGTCTCCAGCGGCGGCACGGTGAACGGCACCACGGTCAACTCCAGGGGCTGTCTCAACATATCCCAAGGCGGCATCGTAACCTACACCACCGTCAACACTGGGGGTATAATCAACGTCTCCAGCGGCGGTACTGCAACCGATATCCTCGAAAACGGAGGGGGTGTATATGTCGATGATGATTCGGATGTGACGTTCTCACCTAATACAATCGACGGGCTGGTCCTTTCGGAATGGCCTCCAGCCACCATTCATTCCGGTACGATAGCAACCAACACCACGATCAACTCCAACGGCATGCTCCACATCTGCAACGGCGGCATCGCGAAAAACACCACGCTTGTCGAGGGTGGCAATCTCCGCATCTCCAGCGGGGGCACGGCAACCGATACCACGATCAATTCCACCTGCTGTCTCTTGGTTTTCAGTGGCGGCATCGCAAACACCATAGCCGTTAACCGAGGAGGTGTACTACGCATCTCCAGCGGCGCTTCTGCCACGGACATTCTCTGGACTCCGTGTGAAGGCTCCATTCATGTTTCTGAAGGAGGATACGCGACATTCGTCAGCCAGTATTCCGGTGTCTATTATGGGGCAAATGAACATTTGCTCTCCAGAGCAGAATCAATGGATGCCAAGATGATTGACAGTTACGACGAAATGTATGTGATGTTCGGCGGTATGGCAACCAACATCACGGTCAATAACAGCGGTTACATTTATGTCTCTAGCGGCGGTATCGCAAACGGCACCTTCCTCAACGGCTATTTCTTTATCTCCAACGGCGGCACCGTAAACGACACAACCGCAAACGGATGGGGAGAGGTCAGCATCTCCAGTGGTGGCATCGCGAACAACACTACGCTTGTCGAGGGCGGTGATCTCTATGTCTCCAGCGGCGGCATCGCAAACGGCACAACGGTTAACAGCTTATGCTATCTCTATGTCTCCAGCGGCGGTACCGCAAACAGCATCAAGGAAAACGGGGGTTATGTCTCCGTTGCGGATGGTGCGGAGGTCTCATTCGTGCAAAATACGATCTCCGAACTTGTTCTTTCCAGCAACATGTCCACAACAGTCCACTCCGGCACAACGGCAACCAACACCATAATCAACTCCGGCGGCGAACTTCACATCTGCAGCGGTGGCACGGCGGACAACACCACGGTCAACAACTGGAGCTATCTTTATGTTTTCGACGGCGGCACGGCGGACAATGCCACAGTCAACGCCGGCGGCGTTCTCCATGTCTCCGGCGGCGGCATGCTGACCGGACGGATGTCGTTCGAAGACGGAGCCATCGTCAGCACTTATGAAGGCGCGATCCTTGAATTCGACCTGACGCAGACGGCTCCGGGCGCGGAGGCGCTGGTGCACGGACTTTCGCTCGTACAGGGCACCCCGGCCTACACGCTTTCGGTCGGCGGGGAACAGGGGGAATGCACCTACGTCCTGGCGGACGACGCGGAAGGGTTCGACAGCACGATCTCCGTCGTGGACAAGACGACGGAGGAAGAGCTCGGCACGCTCAGCGGCGCATGGAAGGTGCGGAACGGCGACTGGGACTACCAGCTGAAACTGACCGGCTCCGTCCTGTCGGTATCCGTCACAGCTGCCGATGTGGTCGCGCCGACCGTCACCGAGATCAAGGCCGACATCACGACCATCACCAACCAGGACGTGACCGTCACGGCCGTCTTCTCGGACGACGTGGAGCTGGCGCAGTCGCTATACAGGCTCGAACAGACCGGTGAATGGCTCGACTACGACAACGGCTTAACCGTCGACCGGAACACCACGGTCTTCTTCAGGGCGGTCGACACCGCGGGCAATGAATCCGAGATCGTCAGCTTCGAGGTCACAAACATCGACAAGACCCCGCCGGAAAACCCTGTCCCCAAGGCGGATGTGACGGAACAGACCGTCGGTGAGGTGACCGTCTCCGCATCGTTCAGCGAGGACTCGGTGGCGAAGGAATACTCCTTCGACGGCGAGACCTGGACCCCCTATGAGGAAGCCCTCCGTTTCACGGACAACGGCACCGTCTTTTTCCGCGGCACGGACGAAGCGGGAAACGAGACCAAAATCGCGGAGTACGATGTCACGAACATCGAACCCGCCCTGATCTCCGGCGCGGTGATCCAGCCGGGAGAAAACGCGGTCGTGATCACAGGCCAGACCTATCTCGACACGGTGGTCTCCGAAGACGGAACGCTGCTCGTCTCCACCGGCGGCACGGCGGAGAACGTCACGGTGGAGGACTGCGGATCCCTCACTGTCTTCATCGGCGGCACCGCGACCTGCCTGAATGTTTCGGAAGATGCCGAACTCAACCTTTACGTCGCACAGGACACTTATGCCTCGGGGACATTCGGGGAGAGCTCGTTCGAAGTCAAGGACGCCTTTGTCTCGGGATGGACCCTGGACGCCCTCTGTCTCGACGTCTGCGACGGCGGCGCCGTGGACGGACTGATCGTCAATCCGGGCGGCAGGCTCTTTGTCTACGGCAACGGCACCGCGACCAACATCCTCGAAAACGGCGGATATCTATCCGTGAAAGGTGACGATGCCAGCGTAACCCTGATCCCGAACACGCTCAGCGGAATGACCCTTCGCGGGAGGACCACGATACACTCCGGGACTTCGGCCATCGACCTGACACTCTCCGGCGGCATTCTTACCATCTTCAGCGGGACAGCCGCGGAAGGCACGACCATGAGCGGAGGCAGTATCCTGCTTTCCGGCGGCACCGCGGCAAATACGGCCATAGGCAGCGGCTACCTCTATATCCTCAGCGGCGGCACCGCGGCAAATACGGCCATAGGCAGCGGCAGATTGATCGTATCCAGCGGCGGCATGGCGCTTGACACCACGGTCAGTTCCGGCGGCATTCTGAGAGTCTCCAGTGGCGGCACCGCGGACGGCATCCTGTTTGAATCCGACTCATATCTCGAAATCGAAAGCGGCGGCACTGCGGGCAATTTCACGATTTTCAACGGCGTCTCGATCAAGGGAAAGGATGGCCGAACGTTCAGCGGCATCGCATTGGAAAGCGCCGGCAACCTGAACCTGAAAGCTGGTGATACCGTGAGCAACCTCACGATCTCCAGCGGCGCGGTCTTCAAACTCTCCAGCGGCGTTTCGGCGGACGGCATCACAGTCCTGAGCGGCGGCACGCTCTACGTCTCGCGCAATGCCGGGGCGACGAACGTCAACTGGACGCTGACGGACAGCAAGGCGGTGGTCCTTGAAAGCAACGCCTATGTCACGTATGCAGGCCCGTGCTCCGGGATCTATCATGGCTTAAGCAGCAAGCCCGAAGCCATGATGCTGAACAAGGCCAACCTGAACGGTGATTATTATGTCATGCCCGGCGGTACGATCGACGGATCCATCGTGAACGGGGGCAGAGTGACCCTCTACGGTGGCATGATGAACGCAATCGTTCTCAAGGGCGGCAGCATGTGCATCTACGGCGGCACAGCGAACGCCGTCGTCGCATCCGGCGGCTCCATCAACGTCGCGGGCAGCGGCATCCTGCGCAACCTTTTCTTCACAAGCTCATACGGAGCATACGGTAATCCCACTTACATCACGGTCTCCACCGACGGCATCGTGAGCGCGGCCAAGCTCGGCAACACCATGGACTCTCAGTCCTTGAACACGAACATGAGAGTCTTCAGCGGCGGCACCGCGTCCGACGTCTCCGTCATAGGACAGGCTAGACTTCTCATCGAATCCGGCGGCACCGCCGCCAACGTCGACCTCTTCCAGAATTATTATAGCAATTATGGTGGCGGCATGGGCGGTGTATCCGTTGGAAGCGGCGGCACGCTGATCGGCGCCACGGCAAATCCGGGCAACGGCATCTCGGTCAACAGCGGCGGAACAGCGCTTGAAATCCGGGAAAATGGCGGATACGTGTCTTATGACCCCAAATGGAAAGACGCAGTGGTGACGTTCGTCCCCAATTCGTTCAGCGGTTATGTGTATGATGCGACGGTCCACTCAGGCACGACGGCGAACAGGATCATCCTGAACCGTACCAGGATCGACATCTTCAGCGGCGGCACGGCGTCCGACACCATTGCCAGCGCCGGATACATCTACATCTCCAGTGGAGGCTATGCGGTCAGCACCACATTGAAAGGCTGGTTCCGCGGAAATGCCAACATCGCCAATCCCAGCATGTTCATCTACAGCGGCGGCACGGCGGAATACACCTATCTCGCCGGGATTGACTATCCCCCCGGCTACAACCTTTCCTGTGGCATCATGACGCTTTCCGGCGGCACGGCGAACCACACGACCATCGTCAGCGGCGGCCTCCTCACCGTCTCAGGCGGCGTCGTGGATGACGTCTCGATCAACGGACACAAGTGCCCCTGGGTCCAGAACAATTACGATCCGAAAAGTGACGACAGGTTCTACGGGACCATGCTCGTGCAGGGGGGCACGGTGACAAACGTCACGGTGAACAACGGCGGCTTCCTGTCTGTATCATGGCGCTACCCCGGCTCGGTGACCGGCATCGTCGAAAACGGCGGATATGTGAGTGCGTCCCCCAGCAACAAAAAAGTGACATTCGCCTCGAACACTTTCAGCCGGATCGTCCTCGGGAATTACGAGAGCGCCACGGCCCACTCCGGCACGACCGCCACCAGCATCACGCTCGAATCCGGCGGGCGGCTTGATCTCTACAGCGACGGGAAACTGACGGGCAGGACTTTCATGCGAGGCGGCATCGTTTCCGCTTACGAGGGCGCCATCGTGGAATTCGACCTGACGCAGATGGATCCGTACGCCGCGACGAGGATCAACGACCTCTCCGCCATCAGGGGCACTCCGACCTACACCATCGTGGTGAATGCGGACCAGGCGAAGGGCATCTATGCCCTGGCGGAAAAAGTGTCGAGCATCAAGGACATTACACTCACATGCGCGGATTGGGACGAATCCTACCAGCTCAACACAAAGAATAGCGTGACCATTGCGGGCGTGGAATACAAACTCTTCATTTCAGACAAAACTCTGATGCTGCGAATCGGGGATTCGCTGCCTCAGCAGCAGACATCCGGGCCGGCTGTAAGCGATGAAACAGTTGTCATCGGGCAGGATGAAACGATTTCCGGCGCATCCGTGCTTCAGGGAGGAAGTCTCTGTATCGGAAGCGGCGGCCTGGTGGACGGCGCCACAGTGGAAAACGGCGGGCGTCTTGAAGTCCAGGATGGCGGGAAGATCACCGGATGGGTCACCAACAACGGCGGCAAGATCTCCGTCCTCGGCTCTGCAACCGTCGATTTCGACCTGACGCAAACCGTCTTCAATGAGGCGCCGCTGTTCAACAACCTTTCCGGTTTTTCTCTCAGCAACAATGTTTTCACGATCACGACGGACGGAAACCAGGTGAATGGCTTCTACCTGCTCGCCGGGAGAGCATCGAATTTCAAGAAGACGGTCACAGTCATGAACAAGGCCGGGGAGGAACTCGGCACGCTCACGGTCGGCAAGACGTCGAAGATTGCCGAAGTCGATTACCTCCTCTTCCTTTCCGACGACAAACTGGTGCTGCAAGTCGGGGAAATGTACACGACGGACGGCTACATCCTGACAAGCAACTCCATCACCGATAAAGCCCCCGGCCCGGTCTCAAGCGGCGAAGTCTGCCACGACACTGTCATCTTCTCAAACGGCGTACTCAACGTCCTGAACAGCGGCACGGCCGATGCCCCGACCGTCTACAGCGGCGGCAGTCTTATCATCAGCAGCGGCGGCTCCGCGACCAACATCATCGAAAACGGCGGATGCGTCATTATCAAGGACGGGGCGGAAGCCACCTTCGCGTCCAACGTGTTCCGCAACTCCATGCTGAACGGTTCGGTCACGCTCCATTCCGGGACGACCGCTTTCAACACCAGGATAGCCGGCGACCTCTTCATCTATGACGGCGGCGTGGCCAACGGCGTGGCTTGCGCGCATCCGACGCGGGATTTGCCGTTCGACTCCTACACGGTCAAAGTCTATAGCGGTGGCATCCTGAACGACGCGGAGGTCGTCAACAGCCGATGCAAGGTGAACGTCTACAGCGGCGGCACGGCAAACCGCGTCGTACTTGTCTATTCCGGACTGCGCGGCGACGAAGGGTATGCCCCCTGCGGGACCATGACGGTCGATCAGGGCACGGCAAACTCCACGACCGTCGCCCGAGGCGGCAGCATGGTGATCATCAGCGGCGGTACGGCAAACGACACCTTGCTCTGCGGCGGATCGCTATTTATGGAAAGAGGCAGCGGCACTGTGACAAACACCGCCATTCTGGACGGCGGCTACATGAGCGTCGGCTTGGGCGGTGTGGTGGACGGCGTCAGGGTCGACAGCGGCGGCGTGTTTTACTTCGGGGGAAAGGATGCTCTCAACATCGTTGAAAACGGCGGATACGTCAGTCTTGGGTCGGCGTCCCTCAAAGGGAGCATTTCCTTCCTTTCCAACACGTTCAGCGGCGTCGAACTCACATTCCTCATGCAGAAGAGCGCCACGCTCCATTCCGGCACGACCGCGGTCAGCACCACCATCAACAGCCGATGCGTCCTCGAAGTCTATGAAGGCGGCGTGGCCAGCGGCGTGCTGGTCCATTCATTCGGATCCGCAGAAATCTATGGCGGTACGGCAAACAACGTCGTCATCAACGACCGCGGCATAATGCACGTCGACTACGTCAAAGGATATGACTCCGACGGCAGGACCTCGAAAATTCTGCCCACGTTGAACGACGTCGTCGTGACCAGCGGCGGATCCCTCAGGATCACCAGCGCCGCAGAAGTGAACGGGTTGACGGTCCTGCAAGGCGCCATGTTTTCCATTTCGGAGACGAAAGACACGACATTCAGCCGCACGATCCTCACCGACGCTTCGATCACACTCGGAAGGGACGCCTCGGCGACGGACACGGTTCTCAACGGGAGAAGCGTGCTTTCCGTCGGCTACCGCGCCACGGCGACCTCCACGACAGTGAACAGCGGCTGCAGGCTTATCACCGACAAAGCCACGGTGACCTCCGTCACGGTTGCAAGCGGCGGCATTCTTAATCTCCACGGCGGCACGGTGACGGGGATCGAAATGGAGTCAGGCGCACGGTTCGGATTCATCGTCTCATCCGACACGTATGTCCAGGGGACATCCGCTGGCATCGCGTTCGAGACGAAGGATGCGTCCATCTCCGACTTCGTCATCGAAAAAGGCAACTCCATCACCGTCAACAGAGGCACGGCTACCTCCATGACGGTGAAATCGGGCGGCCATCTTTCCATCAACTACGGCACCACCGCGACGGACATCGAGGCGGAGGCCGGGGCATCGTTCGGATTCCACGTCGCGTCCGGCACGTACGTCCAGGCGACATCCGCCGGCATCGCAATCGAGATGAAGGATGCGTCCCTTTCCGACTATGCCATCAGCAACGGCAACTCCGTCATTGTCGAATCCGGCGGTGTCGCGAACGGAATCACGGTCAACAGAGGTGGCGAGCTTGCTGTCTGGGAAGACGGCGCCGCGAACGGCATCACGATCAATGAAGGCGGCACGGGGTCCGTCGAATACGGCGGCGCCGCGGACGGCATCACGCTCAACGACGACTCTTATCTCTGCGTTAATGATTACGGCACGGCAAACAACATCGTAGTCAATGCAAACAGCATGGTTGAGATCTTTGACGGCGGCACAGTGAACGGCATCACGGTCAGAACCGACGGAAATCTGACTGTCGCCCCCGCGGGCAGACTCACCGGCCGGATAACGTTCGAGGAGGGAGCCGTCATTTCCGTCGAAGAGGGACTGTCCTTAGATTTCGACCTGAGGCAGACGGAGACAGGTGCGGCGACGCTGGTGAATGACCTCTCGGTCATCTCCAGCAGCGTGATGTACTACTCGCTCACCGTAAACGGAGACATGATGCCGGGAAGCCACACCATCGCTCTCGCGGACGGCGCGGCGGAATTCAACAGCACGATATCCGTGATGAATCAGGCCGGGGTTTGGATTGGCACGCTTGCACTTGACGAAACGGTCACGATCGGATATAACGACTACACGCTGAGCCTGGCGGACGGCACGTTGTCCGTGACTGTCGAGGCGCCCGACCTGACGCCGCAGGAACCGGTCGGCTCCACGGAGAAGGTTTCGTGGGAAACGACCGGCGCGGAGCAGTACATCGTGGAATACTCGACCGACAACTTCGAGCACGTGATCCAGGTCGTTACCACGGGGAACGCCACGGAGACGCCGGGACTCCCCGCCGGGACGTACCAGTGGCGCGTGAAGTCGGACACCAACAGCTACTGGGCGGTCGGGGAGGAGATCGTCTCCGAGCCCGATCCCGATGAAACGCCGAAGGTCGTCCAGTCTGTCGAGGACGGCAATGACGACCTGTTCTTCGCCACGGCCAGTGGCACATGGGAAAACATTTATTACGCCCAGAACGTCGGATCCGTCAATGACTGGACCGGGACAAATGAGATTATCTCTGCGAACGGCAAGGGCAAGATTCAAAATCTGTTCTTCGGTTCTACCGATCCGAACGTATTGTGCCTGACTGATGGCGAAAATGGCGATGCGATCTTTGTGGATGATGTTTACACCGAACTGCCGGAAAGCGTCGCTGAGCATACGGCCAGGCTGTACAAGATTCAGGAAGTTCGTGCCGGGGCCGGAGATGACATCGTTGATATGACCAGCCAGCGCTTCGAGTATGTTGGTGATGGCCTCACCATCCGAGGTGGCGATGGCAACGATACCATCTGGGCAACCAAAGGCAACAACTTCCTGTTTGGCGATGCAGGCAATGATCGCATCGTCGGCGCGTCCGGCAACGACGTGATTGCTGGCGGCATCGGGAACGATCGGATGCACGGTGGCGGTGGAGATGACATCTTTACGTTCTGCAACAACTGGGGCGAGGACACGGTCGAACAGCTGGCCGGTGGTTCCGTTACGCTCTGGTTCGCTTCCGGCGACGAATCGAAGTGGAACGCCGAGACTTTGACCTACATGGACGGAGACAACAGCGTCACAGTGAAGGGCGTCGCCTCAGTCGCGCTCAAATTCGGCAACGATGGTTCGGAACAGTATGTTGCGCTCGCATCTGCTGGGGCGTTTGCGGAATTCACCTCACAGAAAATCTTCGAGGAAGCGGGAAAGGGGTTACTTGCATGACCGACATGATCTCAAAATGAAGAGTGCTTGAGAGTATGTGTCACCAGCTGTTGTTTATTTCCGATTGCACGCTGCATTCTTTCAAAAAACTGGTGACACATGCCAGGTCTATGCCAAAAAGTTCCGAAAAAAGTTTGGAGAATACCGATTTGAGCTCGGCATAAGGCCGAAATATGCCGAAAATGACGCGAATCTGCCGATTTGAAAACCGCTATTTAAGGTGCAACTCCCCGGCGATTTACCCTCAAAATTGGTTTTCAAGTGTTCCAACTTTTTGCTATCCTGGCGTCGCATTTTGTAGCAAAACTGCTATTTTGGGGCCTGGAAGCGGGTCCGAAAGGGGTGTGATATATGACCCCGATAGCAGGTTCTGAGCTCAGATTTGTGGGGGTAAAAGCAAAAAAGCCCGATGGAAACCATCGAGCTTTGAAATTCAAATGGTGGAGTACCCCGATTACAAGCCTGTGATTGCTATCGCCACACAACTATTTTGCTTGTTTCGCGCTCAAACTATATCTCTTAATTGGCAGTTTAGCAATTTTCTGTTAACGGTTATTAGCTAAGTTTCTAAAGCATAGGTTTTGGTGAGTTTAGTTTATGGGCTTTTTTGAGCAATGGAGTACCATTCATCAGAAAAAAGGAAACCTGCTAATACCACGCCATAGGTACTCGCATCGATTTTGTCAATCATCCCACCACGATTTCGACAGCCTTGCCACAGAACGCGACCCCATATTTGAGGATGGAGGACTTTTTCCGTGAGCTCAACTGAG
>Ga0310786_10011711_pt1 | contig 10918 bp, 5 predicted proteins | sample AusTroGonzalo_MG_FD_203881 | JGI IMG/M metagenome (GOLD analysis project Ga0310786, IMG submission 203881) | Bovine rumen microbial communities from tropical cattle in Woodstock, Queensland, Australia - Gonzalo_03 (v2) (version 2) | ecosystem: Host-associated > Mammals > Digestive system >...
GGTTTGTTGGGTTTCAGGAAATATCCCATCAACTCCTTGGTCTTGAACGGCTTGAAGTGCTCCTGTATCATGAACGAGAACAGGAAGACCATCAAGAGGCCGAAAAGAATGCCGTAGAATATGTTACCGTTTCCCTTTTTCATCAGAACCTGAAGTAAATGAAGGGACTAAAACCGCTGGCGTTCAAAGCACCGAGGCAGAAAACGAAGGCCAGTATGCTGACCACGAAGGCGATGATGTGCTGACGTTTGTTGTACTCGGTGAAGTAGACCTTGTCCTGCACTTTGAGGCCGAGCTTCGAAAGCGTGAAGAACGAGAAGAAGGCCGCCACGAGCATGGTGACGTAGAGGTGCGGGTTGTCGCTGAAATGGAACGGGGCGAAATCGAAGGCGAAGAGGCGCTTGATGAAGAGCCACGACAAGTCGATGCGCTCGATACGGAAGAAACAACGCGTCAGCACGATGATGAGGAAGGTGAAGAATACGCTTGGAATTCTTCCTAGTCGTTCGTTGAATTTCTTTAGGAACAACTTGTCAGCGCAGATGAAGATGCCTTGCAGGGCACCATAGATGACGAAGTTCCATGCCGCGCCGTGCCATAGGCCGCTGATGAGGAAGCAGAACCAAAGGTTGAAGTATTTGCGGGCTTCGGTCTTCACGCGGCTGCCGCCCAAGGGGAAATAGAGGTAGTTCTTGATGAATACGCTGAAGGTCTGATGCCAACGACGCCAGAACTCGGAGATGGTGGTCGACACGTATGGGTTGTCGAAGTTTTCGGGGAACTTGAAGCCCATCATGCGGCCGAGACCGATGGCCATGTCGGAATAACCGGCAAAGTCAAAGTAGATCTGGAAGGTAAAGGCGAAGATGGCAATCCATGCCGTGGTGCTGTCGATGGTGGCAATTTTGTTGGCGATGTCGGCGAGTTGGGCGGAAGTCAAAACATCATAGTTAGAGGGGCCTAACACTTGGTCGACTTGGAATCCGATGACGTCGGCGATGAGCACCTTCTTGGCCAAGCCGATGACGAAGCGATAGAAGCCGTGCAAACGGTCGGTATAGAGCGACTCACGGTTACGAATCTGGTCGGCAATGTCGCAGTAGCGCACGATGGGGCCGGCAATCAATTGCGGGAACATGACGATGTAGAGCATGTAGTCGCTCAGCTTGTCCATGGGCTCGTTCACCTTGCGGTAGGTGTCCAAAGTGTAGGTGACGCTTTGGAACGAGAAGAACGAGATGCCGATGGGCAGCAAGATCTTGGTCCAGGTGAGGCTCTTGAAGCCAATCCAGCCTATCACGGCGTTGATGTTGTTCATCGTGAAGTTGCCGTACTTGAAGTAGAACAGCAGCCCGATGCTGATGGCGATGCTGATGCCGCAGAGCAGTTTCTTCAAGCCAGGTTTTTCCACCTTATTCATCCACCGCACCAAGTAGAAGTTAGCGATGACGGAGACGATAAGTTGGATGATAAACTCAGGCGCGCCGTAGGCATAGAAGACCAACGAGGCCAACAGCAGGAAGTAGTTGCGGACTTTCTTCGGCAGGATGAAATACACCAGGAAGAAAACCGGCATGAAGTAAAGAAGGAATACGTTGCTGCTGAATACCATGTTCTATCGTCAGTTATTAGGTTGCAAAAGTAGTAATTATTTTAATTGAAAATCAGCGGGTATTGGGATTTCGGCGTCGGGGTCGTCGACGAGGCGGCAATGGTCGAGGCCGTACTTTTCCCTGGTAATCCAGATGGCGTCGTCTTCGATGGCTTTTTCAAGGGGCTTGTTTAGTTTGACGGCTTTCTCTCGGATGCTTTCCATCAGTTTCTCATGATTGGGAATCCTTTCTATGCGTTGCCTGACTTCTTCTTGGACTTGGAGAGAAAACTGTATTTCGGCGATTTGGTCTTTGTAGAGCGGTTTGCCTGCCTTGATGCGGTCCACCTCGGCATGCAACATCTGGTTCATCGTGGCGGTGCGCAGGAAGGCCTGTGCCTCCAAAGCGGCCATCCATAGGCTGTCCTTTTTGATGTCTTTGATGACTTTGGCATAGGGGATGTCGCTATTTTGGGTGGTCAGCATGTCGCCGCTGAGCTCGGGGATGAGTTCGGGGTGGTTTTGGAGGATGGCGATGGCCTCTCTCCGGCATAGGCTGTCGTTGGTAGAGACGGTGTGCACACCGTCTCTACCTAATGTGTCAGCAATGCGGTCAATATAGGCCCTTCTGATGCTGTCGTCAATGCCAAGGGTGAGTATGGCGGTGTTGGCAAAACCCATGGTGCCTTTGTTCAGCTGGTTGCCCGTGGTGAACCAAACGATGTAGTCGAAATCCAAGAGCTTCTCCAGTAGGTTGTAGTCGATTACAGCGCCGCTTGGCTCCAAAGGGTTTCCGGTATAAGCCGTGGAGAAGTAATACCAAAACTCCACGTCATCAAACACTTCTTGCATCGGCACCTGATTGGCGATGCCCCACATAAACGAGTTGCCGATGAACAGCACCTTGGGCTTGACGGTGTTCGGGCCAGTCTCCGTAGTGACTTCTGCCGTAGGGCTGTAGCCGTGGCGTTTCCGGATGGGCAGCGACAGGTTGAGCAGCTGTTCCAAGTCGTTGTCGGCACCGTGGTTGTCGCTTTCGTGCAAAGTGCCATATTTCAGTCGAGGCAGTTCAATGCCTTTTAAGTCGCCCATGAAGTGGAACAACGAGTCGGCGGCATACACGGCAGGGAAGACCCAGTGTGCCCCCGTCTGGGGTATCAACGGATAGGCAATGGTGTCTTTCATCTGCGCAAACCATGGCGTCATGTTAATGCAGGGGAAGCCAATCTCGTTGAGCCTGTGCCAAAAATATGCACAGGCGTTGAAGGTGGTGTTATCGTGTTCATCATCAGGTAGATACTCTGGATAGAGAAAGCTTTTTTCTGGGGCGATGAAGGCCAACAACTCCACATCGTTTTCCTTGAGGATTTCCCTCACGCGATTCATATATCTGATTTCGCGGTCGTAGCGTTGCCTTGCCGCCTCGGGCGACTGCTGCCAGCGGTGCATCTCGGTGCCGTAGTAGTCGCGTACGCTTTCGGGGGTGTAGAGCCAACCTCGTTTGCCGGCCACCACGTCGTGGGCATAGGTTTTCTTGTAGCAGCTCCAAAGATACTGGTTGTAAAGCCTAATGACAGGTTCGCGGAATCCGAAGTGTTGCCCTAAGTAAGCCTCTTCTTGTTTCGCGTAATTGCCTGAGCGATAGCTTTCAAGGTCGAATTTTGGTTTTTCTGTTTCAAGGGTCACGCCGTTCAAAGGCTTCAAGGGGATGAGGTGAAAACGGCCTTGTAGCATAGGCAGGAAGAGCAACACCATCAAGATGGCGAACAGTATCATGCTGTATGTCGTCTTCCTGTTCATGGATTAGAAGCGGAAATAGATAAAAGGACTGAAGCTGCTAGCGTTGAGGGCGGCCACACAGAAGATGAACATGAGGGCGGCCACAATCCACACCCAGATGTGCTGCTTGCCACTGAAGTCAGTGTAGTAAACCTTTTGTTCCAGTCTCTTACCCCAACCGCTGAGGGTGAGGAAGGAGAACAAGGCGGCGATGACCATGGTGGTGTAAACCAGGGCGTTGCCGTCGAAGGTGAAGGCACCGAAGTCGAAGGCGAACATGCGGGTGACGAAGGTCCAGGCTAAGCCGAGGTCGTCGATGCGGAAGAACATCCAGATGACACACACGGTGAGGAAGGTGAGGATGACGGACGGCACCGTACCGATTTTCTTCATCACTTTGCCGAGGAAGAGTTTGTCGAGGCAGATGAATAGACCGTGCAAGGCACCCCAGATGACGAAGTTCCATGAGGCGCCGTGCCACAAACCGCTAAGCAGGAAGCACAGCCAAAGGTTGAGGTACATGCGCCCCGTGCCTTTGCGGTTGCCGCCGAGCGGGATGTAGAGGTAGTTCATGATGAAGGCGCCGAGGGTCATGTGCCAACGTCTCCAGAACTCGGTGATGCTGCGCGAGGTGTAGGGGTTATCGAAGTTCTCGGGGAACTTGAAGCCCATGATGCGGCCCAGACCGATGGCCATATCGGAGTAACCAGCAAAGTCGAAGTAAATCTGGAAGGTATAAGCCAAGGCGATGAGCCAAGCGGTGCCAGTGTCAAGGGCGGCGATGCGTGTCATCACTTCGCCGACCTGTGAGGCGCTGAGGGCGGAGGGTCCAAGGACGTTGTCGACGCAGAGACCGATGACGTCGGCGATGAGGATCTTCTTGCTCAAGCCAATGACGAAGCGGTAGAAGCCTTGCATGCGGTCGGCCATCGTCGACTCACGCTGGCGGATTTGCTCGGCCACGTCGCGGTAGCGCACGATAGGACCGGCGATGAGTTGCGGAAACATGGTGATATACAGCACGTAGTCGGTCAGCTTCTCCAAAGGCTTGTTGACGCCACGGTAGGTGTCCAAGGTGTAGGTGACACTCTGGAACGAGAAGAACGAGATACCTATGGGCAATAGTATAGTTGAGAGTTGAGAGTTGAGAGTTGAGAGTTTTTCTAGTCCGAGCCAACCAGCAACAGTGCTTATATTTTGGATGGTGAAGTTGCCGTATTTGTAGAACAGCAGCAGGCCTAAGCTGATGCAGATGGACAACGCACAAAGCCATTTCTTTGCCCTTGGCTTTTCGGTCTTGCACATCGCCTTGACAATGAAATAGTTGGCAATGGTGGAGACGACCAGCTGTATGATGAACTCGGGCGCGCCCCAGGCATAGAAGATGAGTGAGGCCAGCAAGAGCACATAGTTGCGTGTCTTCCTTGGCATGAGGAAATAGACCAGGAAGAAAGCCGGCATGAAATAGAGTAGGAATACGTTGCTGCTGAATACCATTTTTATAAGTTATTAGTTGTTCAGTTGTTCAGTTGTTCAGTTGTAGGGCTGTCACACTGTGGCAGCCGTACAAATTGTTCGGTTTGTTGTTTTTGTATCAATAGGTTGAGCAGGCTTTGACTGAAGCCGTTGCTCATCTTGTAGAGGCTGAGAGTGGAGTATGAGAGCATGACGAAGTCGGCGTCGAGGACTTCTTGGAGCATGTCGAGATCCGACACTTTTTTTTCGATGGTCAAGTCGTCGTCGTTGAAGTAGGCGGTACTGCAATAATACCAGAAGGGCACGCCGGTGAACACGTCCCACACGGGCGTGAAATTGAGGATATTCCAATAGAACGAGTCGCCGATGGTGAGCAGGCGAGGCCGCCATGCCGTGGTGTCGAAGTCGTAGGATGCCGATGCCAGATAGTTGGGTTCTTTTTGCAAAGGCCAGATGAGGTTCATCAGGCTTTCGAGGTCGGCGTCGGGCTTGAGTGTTCTCTTGAATTTGTTGTCAATCAGTATGTTGACCATGTTGGAGTCGCTCAAGTGTTCCATGTAGCGTATCAGCGTGTCGGCGCTGTGGATGGCGGCGAGGTTGCTCCAGTGTGTGCCCGTCTGCGGAAAGAGAGGATAACTCACCGTGTCTTTCATCTGGACAAACCATTCGCCGAGGTCTATGTAATTGACGCCCAGTTCTTTGAAGCGTTTTTTGTAGAAGTCATAGGCCGTGATTTTCTTGTCATAGAAATACTGGGTGTTTTTGGGCATGTGCTCGCAGCAAACCAGTTCCTTGCCGGGAATCAGGGCCACAAAGAGACGAGTGCCGTAGGGTTCCAGTATTTCTTGAACCTGAAGCAAACGCTGGGCTTCCTCTTCCAGCTTTTCAGCCATCTCCGCTGAGTCCGTAGCGTGTTGGTAGGCATGGCTTTGATAGTATTCCTCCACCGTCCAGGGCTCAAAGATCCAGTTGTCGGGCGTGATGACAATGCGCTCATCCTCTTCCACTTGCGAATATCGGAACAATGACCACCGCATTTGGTTGTGAAGGCGTGTCAAAGGCTCACGGAAGCCATAGTGCTGCATGAGGTATGTTTCGGTCGAGTCCTGCAAGCTGCCGTTGAGGAAAGAGGCAAAACTCACTTTCGGCTTGGGTGCATCCTCGGTCACGCCGTTCAGTTCCTTGAAGCGGAAAAGACCCGTGGCCTGCTGCAAGGCCGAGGCGAAGAGCAGGAGGGCGGTCAAGGCGAACAATATGACGAGGGTGCGGTTTTTCATTTTGGGATGAAAATAACTTGCAAAAATAGCAAATTATTCTGCATCATGCCGAAATTGCGTAATTTTGCGGCATGAAAACGAAGAAGATAGAACTGCTTTCTCCCGCTAAGGACGCCGAGGTGGGCATCGCTGCCATTAATCACGGTGCGGATGCCGTCTACATCGGCGGACCCTCGTTTGGTGCCCGTGAGAAGGCCTCCAACAGCATCGCCGACATCGAGCGCCTCTGCCGCCATGCCGCCCTTTATGATGCCAAGGTTTACGTCACCCTAAACACCTTATTATATAGGGAAGAACTCGAACGTGCCCGACAACTCGCCTACGATTGCTGGAACGCCGGCGTCGACGCTCTCATCGTGCAGGACATGCAGCTCCTCGACCTCGACCTGCCGCCCATCCCGCTCCATGCCAGCACGCAGTGCGACAACCTCACTGTGGAGAAGGTGCAACAACTTGAAAGTCTTGGATTTAGTCAAGTTGTTCTCGGTCGAGAATTAAGCTTGAAAGAGATCCGTGCCATCCGCGAAAAGACCACCGTTCCGCTGGAGTTTTTCGTCCATGGCGCCCTGTGTGTCAGCCATAGCGGACAGTGCTATTTGAGTCAGTTTATCGGCAACCGCAGTGCCAACAGAGGCGCCTGCGCCCAGCCCTGCCGCCTGCCCTACGACCTCCTCGACGCCGAGGGCAATTTGCTCGTCAAAAACCGCCATTTGCTCTGCCTGAAAGACCTCAACAACAGCGCGCATTTGGAGGAATTAATGGACGCGGGCATCACCAGTTTTAAGATCGAAGGACGCATGAAAGACGCTGATTATGTGAAGAATGTGACGTCGTTCTATCGTCAGAAACTGGACGCGATTTTTGAACGCAGACCGGAATATGTCCAATCCTCTTGTAGAGACGTTTCCCGAAACGTCTCAAAAAACGCAAATGGTACAGGAGACGTTTCAGGAAACGTCTCAAAAAAATCGGGTTATTCAGGAGACGTTTCAGGAAACGTCTCTACATTTGAGGTTAACCCAGAAAAATCCTTCAATCGTGGTTTCACCGACTTTTTCATTAATGGTCGGCAGAAGGACATCGACTCGCCTTTCACGCCGAAATCCATGGGCGAATACATCGGCGAGGTGACCTGGTGCAACCCCTTGCGCATGGAGCTCGCCACCGACAAAATTTTACACAATGGCGACGGTCTCTGTTTCTTAAGCCAAGACCTTGAATTAATTGGCATCCGCGCCGATGTGGTGACCCTCGGTAGAGACGGTGTGCACACCGTCTCTACAAACCGTCCCCACGGGGCCCATCGTGGGGCCAAAATCTACCGCAATTATGACCTCGAATGGCAGAAGCAGGTGGACGCCTCCACGGGCAACCGAAAAATCGACATTAATCTGACCTTGGCAGAGACAGAAACCGGCTATGAAATGGCCGCCAATTGTACGGACACATCGAATGTGTCCGTTACATCGAATGTGTCCGCTATCGGACGCACGCGGTGCGTCCCCACACGGTGCGTCCCTACAAAGGCGACGATACAATGTGAAAAAATCCTCGCCAACAACCCCGAAAAAGCCACCGAAAACATCCAAAAAAAGGCCCTGCAATGGGGCGACACGCCCTTCAACCCCATTAATCTGGAATTGCATTTTTCCGAGCCCCGTCTCATCCCCGCCTCCGTCATCGGCGAGATGAAACGTCAACTGGTTGAAAAACTGATTAATGCATTAATTGAAGACCACAAGATTAATCGTGAATGTAGAGACGTTTCCCGAAACGTCTCAAAAAACGCAAATGGTACAGGAGACGTTTCAGGAAACGTCTCAAAAAAATCGGATTATTCAGGAGACGTTTCAGGAAACGTCTCAAAAAAATCGGATTATTCAGGAGACGTTTCAGGAAACGTCTCTACCACCATTCCAATTGCCGATCCCGATACCCTTCCCGACCGATTAATGACCTGCCACCATTGCATCCGCTATGCTAACGGCATGTGTCTGAAAATGAACGCACGCGGTTTGTCGGACGCACACGGTGCGTCCCTACAAACCACTGATTTGTTCCTTCGCCATGGCAATCACACCTTCCGTCTTGTCTTCGATTGTCGCAATTGTTTGATGTACGTTTGTAAATAATTTGTATCTTTGCAGCCACAAATATTAATAATAAAATATATAAAATACAACCAACTATAAATCAACAACATACAAAAATCACTGAAAAAAACTGCAAAAAAAGCCCAATTTGACTAAGGGTAAAACCCGACTTGCAAGTCATATATTTGTCTAGACAACATTAAAAACGCGTTTGCTATGCATTCGAATGCAATTTTCATGCTTAGGAAATTAGCTGACATCGTGCCTTTTTGGAACGGTGGATTTTGCATTTTCCCCTCTACGAGGGGACTAGGGGGATTTTTTACCCACCCCGCATCTTTTGCTTTCGATCAGAAACAAACAAACAACAACAAATTAATTAACCTATTTATTAACCAAATCTATTCATTATGAAAAAGAAAGTATTTTCTTTGATGATGACGCTTTTGCTTGCCTTCGTAGGCATTGCAAGAGCGGACGAACTGACCGTAAACGATGGTACTACTACCAACAATTACGTGCCAGTGTACGGCTTCTATGCCGACGCTTACAACAAGTGTGAGTTCGTCCAACCCGCTGCTGATCTCGCCGCTATGGCTGGTGGGACCATCAATGGTGTGACGTTCTACGCTTCACAGTCAAGCGTGAGTTGGGGCGCCAACTTCCAGGTCTTCCTGACCGAAGTGGGCAGCACCAGCATCAGTGCTTTCAATGGTCCTGGCACCGTCGTTTATGAAGGTGCTTTGAGCATTTCTGAAGGCACGATGGTAATTAACTTCACCACGCCTTACACCTACAATGGTGGCAACCTGCTCGTCGGTGTTTATCAAACCGCCACAGGTTCCTATATTACCAGTACTTGGTATGGTGTGAGCGCTGAAGGTGCATCAGGTTCAGGTTACGACTACAGCGGCCTTGATGGCTGCAACTTTGGCCAGAAGAACTTCTTGCCCAAGATGACCTTCGACTACACGCCTGGTGGCGAAGCAGCCGAACTCACCGTGAATGATGGCAACGCCACCAGCGGCTACGTCCCGGTGTATGGTTACTACTGCGATGCCTACCTGAGATGCGAAATGGTGTATCCTGCCGCTCAGCTGAGCGACATGGCCTATGGCACCATCAACAGCATGAAGTTCTACCTCAGCTCTCCCGCTACTGACAGTTGGGGCAATGCCAACTTCCAAGTCTTCATGAAGGAAGTGAGCAGCACCGTCCCCAACGATTTTGTTGGCCCTGGCACCATCGTTTACGAAGGTCCCCTGGATGGCACTCAGTCCGAGATGCTGGTGGAATTCACCACTCCTTATGAGTACCAAGGCGGTAACTTGCTCGTCGGTGTGTACAACATCGCCACAGGTTCCTACAAGGCCTGCACCTTCATTGGTGCAGAAGTTTCTGCTGCCTCTATCAACGGCTACAGCTACAGCAGCGTGGAAGGCACCAACCTCTACCAGCGTGACTTCTTGCCCAAGACCACCTTCAACTACGTTCCTGGTGAAGGTCCTGACTACGAAGTTATCGATGTCGTTGAAATCAACGATTTCGTTACTCCCGTTTGGGGTGAACCCGTCGTCAACAATGTGACTGTCCCTGAGGATGCCAACTACACCCTCAATGCTTCTGGATGGTTTACGCTTCCTCATGGCTTATTCCCTGGCCGTGAAATCAACCCCGATCCTATCTACAACCTTCCTGAAAGTGATTACATCTGGGGATTCAATTTGCTTCCCAATGAGGGTTATGGATTCAGCTCCGCCTTTACGGCTTACATCAATGGCTCAACGGATCCCGTCCTCATGGCTGCTGTAATTACTGCGGCAGATGCTGAAGAGTATGACTTCCCGGTGGGCTCCGCTATGATTTACACCTATGCGTACTACACCTATGAGGAAGGCCTCCACACCCTCTCGACCTATGGCGTGGGTGATGATGCATACGAAAGCGTCGACCGTCTCCTCATCGAACGCCCCAACGGCGCATGGATGGAGCCTTATCACTTCAACCTCTACAACGATGGTACTGAAGACGTCGAAGTCGTCCTGATCGACTTCCTCGCCAACAATGGCTACTTCAGCATGGCTGAAGGCACCGAGTATCCCTTCACCGTTGAAGCCAACGGCCGTCCCGGTGTCGACCTCTACATCAACACCAACCCCGACTGGACTGGCACTGAAGAGATTCACTCCCAACTTGCCGTGAACACCACCGAGCGTAGCACGCATCTCTATGAGATTATCGCTGCTCCTTATCAGCCTTACTGCCCCGATGTCGTTGAGGCTGCTTATCCTCTCGGTAACGTGACACAAGGCATCCAGTGGAGACACTACACCTCATGGATGTGGGATCAAATCAACCCCGAACCGGAATATGAAATCCACGACAACTACACGCTGCCCTTCCCCGAAATCCCGGAAGGCAACGACGCTGTCATTAAGTTCACGGTCGACAGAGCCATGTCGCTCAACGCCCGCGTTCCTGAGGAATACGAAAACGGTAAGGTGGCCCTCTACACTGAGGACTTCTATGGTGAGCATGGCCCGATGGCCCACAACAACTACACCGAACGTCCGATGCAGGGCGGCGGCGGCAGCACTCCTGCCGGTGGCCCCTTCGAGGCTGTGATTGGTGATGAAACCAGCACCTCGACCTTCGGGTATGTTCCTTACTACAACTTCTATTACAACTCCATCGGTGAGACC
>Ga0310786_10011712_pt1 | contig 10918 bp, 10 predicted proteins | sample AusTroGonzalo_MG_FD_203881 | JGI IMG/M metagenome (GOLD analysis project Ga0310786, IMG submission 203881) | Bovine rumen microbial communities from tropical cattle in Woodstock, Queensland, Australia - Gonzalo_03 (v2) (version 2) | ecosystem: Host-associated > Mammals > Digestive system >...
CCTCTACACCGCTGGGAAGCTCAAGCTTCATCAGGGCGTCAACAGTCTTTGCAGTTGAGCTGTAGATATCGATCAGTCTCTTGAATGAAGAGAGCTGGAACTGCTCACGTGACTTCTTGTTAACGAAAGTTGAACGGTTGACAGTAAAGATACGCTTGTGTGTGGGAAGTGGAATAGGACCGCTTACTACAGCACCGGTAGCCTTAACTGTCTTTACGATCTTCTCGGCTGACTTGTCTACGAGATTGTGGTCGTAAGACTTCAGTTTGATTCTGATTTTCTGACTCATTGTCTAAGTTTTAATTTGTTTGTATTTGTTTTTAAGCGGCTCCCGATAAGAGTCATTTGCTATCAAAAGCCGCGTTCTCTCTTTTTTACCTTATTATATTAAAGGAGTGATACGTTACCGCCGTTCTCCTCAACAACCTGACGTGCGAGAGCCTTTGAAACCTCAGCATGACGCTCGTAAGACATTGAAGAAGTAGCACGACCTGAAGTGATTGTACGCAGAGCGGTTACATAACCGAACATCTCAGCCAGAGGTACATGTGCCTTGACAACCTTGGCACCTGAATGGTTGGTCTCCATTCCCTCAACCTGACCGCGACGCTTGTTAAGGTCACCGATAACGCTACCCATGCTCTCCTCAGGAGTTACAACCTCAAGCGCCATGATAGGCTCGGTCAGACCGGGAGCGGCCTTGACGCAAGCGTTACGGAACGCATTGGTTGCGCAAACCTCGAATGAAAGAGCATCTGAATCAACCGGGTGATACTTACCATCCAGAACGGTAACCTTGAGTGACTCCATGGGAGCGCCCATCAGCACACCATTCTTCATGGCATTGGTAAAGCCCTTCTCGATAGCAGGCAGATAGGTCTTAGGCAGAGCCTCACCCTTGGTGGCATCGATGAACTGCAGGCCGCCCTTCCAATCGGGATCAGTGGGACCGATTTCAACGACGATGCAAGCGTAGTGACCCTTACCACCAGTCTGCTTCTTGTACTCCTCGCGGAGCTGTACAGTCTGTGAGATTGACTCCTTGTAGCTAACCTGAGGACGACCCTGGTTGCACTCAACGCCAAACTCGCGCTTGAGTCGGTCAATAATAATATCAAGGTGGAGCTCACCCATACCTGAAATCAGAGTCTGGCCTGAATCCTCATCAACCTTAACGGTGAATGTGGGATCCTCCTCGGCAAGACGTGCAAGACCGTCAGAGAGCTTGCTCATATCCTTCTCGGTCTTAGGTTCAACAGCGATGCTGATAACGGGATCCGGGAAGTCCATGCTCTCGAGTACCAACGGTGCATCCTCATCGCAGAGGGTATCACCGGTACGGATATCCTTAAGAGCAACAACTGCACCTATATCGCCAGCTGCAACCTCATCAACCTGAATCTGCTTCTTTGAGTACATCTGGAACAGACGGCTTACGCGCTCCTTCTTACCTGAACGGGTATTGAAGATGTAGCTTCCGGCTGTTACCTTACCTGAATATACGCGGAAGAAGATAAGACGACCTACATAGGGATCAACAGCGATCTTGAATGCAAGAGCGGCTGTCTTCTCGTCAGAGCGGGGATCGCGGTGTGTGGTCTCATCCTCTGAACCGGGGAGGAAACCGTCAACGCCACCGCAGTCGATAGGTGACGGAAGGAATGCGCACACATAGTCAAGCAGAGGCTGAACACCCTTGTTGCGGAATGAAGTACCGCAAACAACGGGAACAAGCTTCTGGCTGATGCAACCCTTGCGGATGGCACGCAGAATTTCCTCCTCGGTGATGGTTGAAGCATCATCAAGATACTTCATCATCATCTCGTCATCAAAATCGGCAGCCTTCTCAAGAAGGTTGTCACGCCACTGCTGGGCCTCCTCTACCTGATCGGCGGGAATGTCCTCAATGGTGTACTCAGCGCCAAGTGACTCATCACGCCAGTAGATGGCCTTCATTTTAATAAGGTCTATAACACCCTTGAATGACTCCTCCTGACCGATAGGAATTTCTATGGGGCAGGCGTTAGCCTTAAGGATCTCCTTCATCTGAGTGATGACTCCGTAGAAGTCAGCACCGGAGCGGTCCATCTTGTTGACATAACCCAGACGGGGAACGCCGTACTTGCTGGCCTGATGCCATACAGTCTCAGACTGGGGCTGTACGCCACCTACTGCGCAGAACACTGCGACAGCACCGTCAAGCACACGCAGTGAACGCTCTACCTCGGCGGTAAAGTCAACGTGTCCCGGAGTGTCAATAAGATTGATCTTATATGTGTTTCCCTGCCATTTCCAGTGTGTGGTAACGGCAGCTGAGGTAATAGTGATACCACGCTCCTGCTCCTGAACCATCCAGTCCATAGTAGCGGAACCGTCATGAACCTCACCTATTTTATGTGTTAATCCCGTATAGTAGAGAATACGCTCTGAGGTCGTAGTCTTACCGGCATCAATGTGAGCCATGATACCGATGTTTCTCGTAAGATGTAAATCCTGATCTGCCATGCAGTTAAATTAGAATCTGAAGTGTGCAAATGCTCTGTTAGCCTCAGCCATGCGGTGCATATCCTCTTTGCGCTTGAATGCGCCACCGGTGCTGTTGAAAGCGTCAACGATCTCGGCAGACAGTTTGTCTGACATGGACTTGCCACCGCGCTTGCGGGCAAATGAAATAAGGTTCTTCATTGAGATTGACTCCTTGCGGTCAGCACGGATCTCAGTAGGAACCTGGAAAGTAGCACCACCAATACGGCGGGACTTAACCTCAACCTGAGGTGTCACATTGTCAAGAGCCTTCTTCCAAATCTCGAGGGCTGACATCTCCTCATTGGGGAGCTTGGTCTTAACCTTCTCAAGGCTCTCGTAGAAAATCTCGAAAGATGTGTTCTTCTTACCATCGTACATGAGATGGTTTACGAACTTGGTCACTGCAACGTCGCCGAATACGGGATCCGGAAGGATGACGTGCTTTCTCGGTTTTGCTTTTCTCATTTTAAACTCTTTGTTTTGTTTGGGTTGTCATTTTGATTCTTCAACGTCCACGCTTGGACATTTACTCAACCTCACTCTAACCAAAACTTGTTATTGATTACTTCTTAGCTGCTTTAGGACGTTTAGCACCATACTTGGAACGTCTCTGAAGACGACCGTTAACGCCGGCGGTATCAAGTGTACCGCGGATGATGTGGTAACGTACACCCGGAAGGTCCTTTACACGACCGCCGCGTACAAGCACGATTGAGTGCTCCTGCAGGTTGTGACCCTCACCCGGGATGTAGGAGTTAACCTCCTTCTGGTTGGTAAGACGAACACGTGCAACCTTTCTCATGGCTGAGTTAGGCTTCTTAGGTGTTGTTGTGTAAACTCTCACGCAAACGCCTCTTCTCTGAGGGCAGGAATCCAGGGCCGGAGACTTACTCTTGTCCTCCAGGACCTGACGTCCTTTGCGTACTAACTGCTGAATTGTTGGCATGTTTGTTTGTTTTTAATATTATATATTTAAATAGTAATTCCAAAATTTTTGGCGTGCAAAGATACGGCTAATATTTGATAACGCAAGGGAAAGTGACTCATTTTTCGGCATTTCGGCCCAATTTTTTTATAAAATAATAGGCGGACGCCACTAAAAACGCCCGCCTTCAATGTCAAAAGCACCAGTTCAGGATAGCCTCTCAAGCCTCGCCGTGGAAGTCCGAAACAGGTGGCATATATGTACCCCTCTGACCTTTCATCTCAATGGTTCCGAACGCATTCTCATACTTGGCAACATTGTCCTGGAGCGCCATCAGAAGACGCTTGGCATGCTCAGGTGACATGATTACCCTGGACTTGACCTGAGCCTTGGCCATGCCCGGCAGAATGCTGATAAAATCCATTACAAATTCCGATGAAGAATGAGTTATCATGGCAAGGTTTGAATATACACCCTGAGCCGTCTCCTCCTTGAGCTCTATCTGAAGCTGCTTCTGTGCGTTTCCGTTCTGTTCCATTTCAATTTGATTATTTATTTGCGCGAAGATAACACTATTTATCATGAAACGCAAGCCGCAGGCCTTGATTGTAAGAATCCGCCTTATGCACAGAGTGCGAGCGAACTTTCCCGGCAAAATAAAATTAGTAAAGAATTCTTACATACAAAGAAAATTTCCACAAGCTTCCCTTTAAACTTTATAAGACAGAATTAGTCAAAGTTGACAGAAAAGCGTCGTGATTGAATAGAGGCTGTGTACGGAAAAAAAGAAGCCAACTCCTTTTTTCTTATCCTGACATGCACTATATTTGTCATTCCGGAAACTGACCAACATTAAACTCAAACATCAATATTTATGAGCAATTACAGAGAGACAGGCAGCAAAGCCTACCTTTACGGAATCTGCGCCGTAGCCGTCATAGGCGGTCTGCTGTTCGGATATGACACAGCAGTCATATCAGGAGCAGAGCAGGCTCTGCAGAAATTTTTTGCAAGCGGACTAGGAGATTTTTACACAACAAGCCTTCACGGATTTGTGGTTTCATCAGCCCTTATAGGATGTATTATAGGCGGTCTGATTTCAGGTTTCATGGCCACCAGACTGGGACGTAGAAACGCCCTTATCCTGGCCTCAGTGTTCTTCTTCCTCTCCGCCCTGGGCAGTTACATGCCTGAGTTCCTTTTCCGCCCCAACTTTGAGTTCTATCAGCCCGGCGAGGCCACCAAAGGACTTATGTGGGCTTTCATTCTTTACCGAATCCTGGGAGGCGTAGGCGTAGGTATGGCATCGGCCATCTGCCCCATGTACATTGCCGAGGTTGCACCCGCACAGATACGTGGAACACTGGTTTCATGCAACCAGTTTGCCATCATATTCGGTCAGTTGGTAGTATATGCAATCAACACTCTTATACGTAGCGGACTGGCCGATACACCCGAGCTTATCCAGGCTGCGATGGTCAACATCGGCTGGCGTAAGATGTTCGTAAGCGAGGCCTTCCCAGCCGGCGCATTCGGTCTGTTGCTGCTGCTCGTACCCAAGACCCCGCGTTACCTTGTAATGAAGGGCAACACACAGAAAGCCATGGACGTTCTTACCCGCATCAACGGTGAGGGCCGCGCCCAGGAGATCCTGCAGGAGATCAAGGATACACTGGTAGAAAAGAAGGAGAATCTGCTTTCATACGGTCTCTTGGTTATTATAGTAGGTGTACTGCTCTCATTCTTCCAGCAGGCTGTAGGTATCAACGTGGTGCTCTACTACGCTCCGCGTATTTTCCAGAACATGGGTTCATCCGGTGACGCCGCCATGCTGCAGACCGTTGTAATGGGTGTAGTCAATATCCTGTTCACCGTTGTGGCTATCCTTACCGTTGACAAGTGGGGACGCAAGCCGCTGCTTATTATAGGTTCAATAGGTATGGCTATCGGTATGATTGCGCTGAGCATACTCTCATTCTGCAACGTGATAGGTGTAGCCGCACTGGTATTCATAATCATCTACACAGCATCATTCATGATGTCATGGGGTCCTATCTGCTGGGTTCTTATTTCCGAGATATTCCCCAACACTATCCGCGGTAACGCTGTTGCCGTAGCTGTTGCTGCACAGTGGATTTCAAACTACGCAATCTCGTCAACATTCCCGTCACTCTGCGAGTGGAGCATAGGCGGTACATATCTGATCTATGCCGGATTCTCAGTCCTGTCAGCACTCTTTGTACTGAAGATGGTTCCTGAGACCAAGGGCAAGACTCTGGAGGAAATGAGCGCCCTGTGGAGAAGCAAGATCAAGAAGTAATTGAGAATTGAGAATTGAGAATTGAGAATTGCGCAGCACCTGCGTAAAAACAAAAAATCCTTGCGATGAACTCGCAAGGATTTTTTAGTCTCAATTCTCAATTCTCAATTCTCAATTCACATAACCACGCCCTGCTTGATGAGGTACTCAGCAATCTGAACGGCGTTCAGAGCGGCACCCTTGCGGATCTGGTCACCTACGATCCAGAAGCACATCACGTTGGGGTTAGCTATGTCCTTGCGGATACGGCCTACATATACGGGATCTGTACCTGACAGGAAGAGAGGCATAGGATACTCCTTCTTGGCGGGATCATCCATGAGGACAAGGCCCTGACCGTTCTTGACAGCCTCGCGGAAAGCCTCAACTGATACAGGCTGCTCGGTCTCGGCCCAGATGGCCTCTGAGTGGCAACGCAGAGCAGGCACGCGCACGCAGGTAGCGCTGCACTTGATATCGTTGTGGAACATCTTGCGGGTCTCATAGAACATCTTCTCCTCCTCCTTTGTGTAACCGCTCTCCTTGAATACGTCGATATGAGGAATGAGGTTGTATGCAAGCTGATAAGCGAACTTGTTAACGGTAACCTCCTGGCCGGCCAAAGCCTGACGATACTGCTGCTCAAGCTCAGCCATGGCAGCTGCACCGGCGCCGCTGGCAGCCTGATAGGTTGAAACCTGAACGTTCTTGACGGGCGAAAGGTCATTAAGAGCCTTAAGTGCAACAATCATCATGATTGTTGAGCAGTTAGGATTGGCAATGATGCCCTTGGGGCGAACCAGTGCATCCTCGGGGTTAACCTCGGGTACTACCAGAGGAACCTGGGGATCCATACGGAAGGCGCTTGAGTTATCAATCATAATTGCACCGTACTTGGTGATTGTCTCGGCATACTCCTCGGAGGTGCTACCGCCGGCTGATACGAATGCGATGTCTATTCCCTTGAAATCATCATTATGCTGCAGAAGCTTGACCTGAATCTTCTTACCGCCATAGGTGTAATAAGATCCGGCACTACGGGATGACCCGAACAAAACCAACTCATCGAGCGGGAACTTACGCTCTTCCAGCACACGCAGGAACTCCTGTCCTACTGCACCGCTGGCTCCAACAATTGCTACTCGCATAGGATATTTTTTAGTTATTTGATAATTTGGCCGCAAAATTAGTGTTTCCTAACCAAATAGAGTGTTCATAAAGTATAAAATCTCAAAACAATAACTCAAATTCAACGGGAAGCGTATATTTTTGCAACATAAACGGCCCGATTACGTGGCTTGTTGAAACTAAAAAAGACGGAAAGATGATAGAGCTTGAGAACATCACACGCAGCTTTGGTTCACTGCAGGTGCTCAAAGGAGTAAGCCTAAAGGTTGAGAAAGGCGAGATAGTAAGCATAACCGGCCCCAGCGGAGCCGGCAAGACCACCCTGCTCCAGATCATGGGCTCACTTGACAAGCCAGACGGAGGCCGCGTGCTCTACAACGGGCAGGACATAACCCGTATGGACGAGAAAGAGTTGTCAGCTTTCCGCAACAAGCATATAGGATTTGTATTCCAGTTCCACCAGCTGCTGCCGGAGTTCACAGCCCTGGAAAACATAACCATACCCATGCTTATAGCCGGAAACAGTATGCGTCAGGCCACAGCAAGGGCCAAAGAACTGCTTGGGCTACTTGGATTGGAAGACAGGGCCGATCATAAGCCATCAGAACTGTCCGGCGGAGAGAAACAGCGCATAGCCGTGGCACGCGCGCTGGCCAACCAGCCGGATGTGATACTGGCCGATGAGCCGTCGGGCAGCCTTGACACCAGAAACAAGGAGGAACTGCACAACCTGTTCTTCAGCCTGAGAGAAAAGATTGGTCAGACTTTTGTCATAGTGACGCATGACGAAACCCTGGCTACCATGACAGACCGCACAATACGATTGCTTGACGGATCGATAGTGAAGTAACTACCACTTCCTGAATCTGAGAACCACCTTGTCATTTGACAGGACAAGACGATCCTTGGGATACTCCACCCCGAAGGTTGTTACTACGCTGTCTATACCGCAACGACGTAATCCGGGCAGCACGGATACGGTATCGGGATACATTGAGAAATCCAGCCGGAGCGAATCGGCAGTATCGGTAGTAACGCCATGCAGCGTGAAGCCGTTAGAAGAGTAGTTCTCGACCATCACTATATGACGTGCAAAGCCGAACATGACACTATCAACAGTCTCAACCCGGCCAGCACGCTCAATGGTCTGCAGACGCCAGTAATAATCAAGATCATCATTGGGAAATGCATGCTCGCAGGCGCTTATGAGCGGGAGCAGCAACAGCATATATATAATTCTCTTTATCTTCATAGCACTTTCCAGTTTTTGGATATTGTAAACATTACACCACGGTTGTTTCCTATAAGGTTACCACTGTCAAAGTCCATTGAGCCCGACAGGCTGAACCTCCACCCGGAAGCAGTACCCGGCCTGTATGAGAACTCAAGCATAAGTGAAGTCACACTCTCCACTTCATCAAGCGGTTCACCGTAACATCCCCAATGCCCTGTGGTAGTAGCCAGCACCCTGTAATCAATATCATCAGTTATGCCGCCGTCAACGCCAAGATGGAACATGCGTACGCGGTCACTGCGGAAACCGTTGCCCTTATCATTGTAAACAGGCGATATAAGAACCGGATTGCCTATAGCATAACCATGGTGCGAGTATGAGGTATATATGCCATGGTTGTACATGCCGTCACGACCGTCAACCTCCTCTATCACATACATGCCGTCACTGTTGCAGGCCGCGCTGTGACATATCGGGCCGCACAGTCCGCGGGTATTCATGAACTCAAACACCGCATTGCGGAAGAACCGGATATCATCAGGGGCGTTAACCTCCAGTCCGAACAGACCGTCAAACCAATTGCGGCGAAATCCAAAGAAGATGAATTCTTTCTGAGCCTGTGTATTGTACTTGTATTCTATGCCAAGCATTGATGAGTGATCCTCATAGAAGTGCTCATAATAGGCACCTATATGCCAGTCCTTGAGCTTGTAGTCAAACTTGATGTGCCAGCTGCCCAGATTGTCACCATCCTCATCGCCTTGTTCCTCTATGTGATGGAAGGGAAACAGCACGGTCCAGTATGCGGCGGCATCGGACGGAAGGCTTTTTTCAGCACCACCCATGTGATTCACTCCGCCAAACATATTGTTCATCTCCAGCCCCAGCGTAAACTGCAGCGGAAAACGGTCCTCATCACCTATCCTAAGAAAGGCCGACTTGCTGTGAAAGAGGATCCCGTCAACATAATTGGCCGCAGAGTGTGTCCGGCGCCAGCTGTCATCAGTAAGACGTCCATAGCCGATGTGGCCCTTTACTGAGAACCAACTGCCCAATATGGGAACACGGACATACTCAGGTATTCCGGCACGGACCTCAGGAACAGGCCGGCAGTTTCCGGACCATGTAAGGGCTCCACTGCTCAGCGTATGATTCTTGTCACCCCAGCGCTCTTTCATTCCCACTGTCATACCCAGCCACCTGTAATCAAGGTCAACGTAAAGCTGATGCACAAAACCGGTCTTTTCAAGACCTGCACCCGCACCAAGGTCCAAACCGTAGCCCATATCAAAGCCGCCGGGAAGTTTTACGCTGCCCAAGGCTGCAGCATGCATATAAGCGTTATTACTCTTTACTGACGGAAGGCCCTGACGGTTGGACGTATGCCAGAACGGGGCATGGCTACCTGAACCTGCAATACCGGCAGTCTCAAAGCTGCAGACCAGGTCATGTGACATCCCGGTCATAGACTGTGCCTGCATGCCGGCCGGCAGCAAGGAGAGGACCATAAAGGGGAGAATATTTCTTAATGTTATCCTCATGCGATTGATTTATTTGCGCAAAGGTAATAAAAAAGAGCAGCAACCTTATGGCTGCCGCTCCTTTGACTTTCATCGTGACAAGAATCAGGCGTTAGCTCTCTTTTCACGGATACGAGCCTTCTTACCGGTAAGATTGCGCAGATAGTAAAGCTTAGCGCGACGTACCTTACCAATCTTATTGACTTCAATGCTGTCGATAGCGGGTGAACTGATGGGGAAGATACGCTCAACACCTACAGTACCAGACATCTTGCGGACAGTGAAACGACGGTTGTCACCGTGACCGCTGATCTTGATTACTACACCGCGATACAGCTGGATACGCTCCTTGTTACCTTCAACAATACGATAAGCTACAGTTACGGTGTCACCTGACTTGAATGCAGGAAACTTACCCTCATTGCCTGTAGCAAAAGCCTCTTCTGCAATTTTGATTAAATCCATCTTTACAAAAATTGTAGTTTTCCTTAAGCCTTTAAGCGACATACCAAGTTACTCTTCCTTGACAGCGATCGCATAAAGCGGCGCAAAGATAGTATCTTTTTCTTTCCGGGCAAAATTATTTTACCCAAAATCAAACTATTCAAAGTAAAGGGTGAACACAATCATACGGCTGTTCACCTGAGACAGGGAATTGGAGTATTTAAGGAGTGAAGGATCCTTAAGGTCAGTACGGTTACGCTGCAGAATGTCACTCAGGCCAAAGCAGAACTTGACCTCCGGTATCATCTTAAAGAACGGATAGTACAGATCTATACCCATGCCCACCTCCAGCATGGCATCGGCCGGCTTTACCAGCAGTTCCTTGCCTTTCTTTACGGTAAGGTCAACCGTAGGAGCCACACCTGCCACCACGTACGGACGATAGTTGTTGAACCTCATGGCACTGACCTTGAGGTCTATCGGAACGGACAGCAGCGTTGATTTTAGATACTGCTCAGCTACCCTACCCGTTTTCTGTTCCTTGAAAACCACCTTCTTGTCACCAAAATGCATGGTGGGTATTATCCTTACCGATAGCCAGTCATTAGCCTTGAGTTCGCCAAGAATACCCACACTGAAGCCGGGAGTGTATTCGGGGACATCGGCATACCAATATTCAGGTATTCCGTTTTCATTTATATACGGAAGACCCTTGTTGGCAATTGAAAGGTCCTGCATGTTAAAGCCCACCAGGAATCCGTAATGCCACACCCTGTCATCAAGGAACGGGCGGTTCTGGATCTTGCGTTCCTGCGCATGGACTGGACCGGTTCCTGCCACAG
>Ga0310786_10011713_pt1 | contig 10917 bp, 17 predicted proteins | sample AusTroGonzalo_MG_FD_203881 | JGI IMG/M metagenome (GOLD analysis project Ga0310786, IMG submission 203881) | Bovine rumen microbial communities from tropical cattle in Woodstock, Queensland, Australia - Gonzalo_03 (v2) (version 2) | ecosystem: Host-associated > Mammals > Digestive system >...
AATGCAAATGCTTACGGAACCAAGCGTTTGCCATCTCCGGGTAAACGAAGGAGATGAGAAACGACCGAAAGCATTCGTGGCTCTCGACTCGCACCCGGTACCAGTAGCGGTTGTCAAACTCGAAGGACTCGACCGACCACCGTTCGCCGCCTTCCCACTTGTGGTACGCCTGCGGGGAAATCTCCCCGCAAGCGCACAGGTTCCAGTACATCTCATGCGTCATTATCTCACCCCCTCGTTGAGGACCGGGATGAGCCGCTTGCACATCTCGTGGGTGTACTCGTTCCTGCCGTCATAGCCGTAGTCATCGGACCCGGCGTAGCGGATGAACTCACACACGATGTCGAGGAAGAACAGGTTCTGAAGGTAGCGGTGTTCCCGCCCCATTGCGTTGAGGAACTTGTCCACATCGAACCCGAAGTTGTTTACGGCATCGGAGATGGTCTTTACCATCCGCTCTTCCCTAGAAATCTCTGCCATTGCTCTATTCCTTTCTCCCCATTTAATGGCTGTGGGACACCGAGCAACTGGTCGGGCTTGGGACCGACCCGCCGCATTACAGGGTGACCAACCGGGCCACCCACCCCTCTGCGTCAATCAAACTCGGGGACTTCCTCGATGGTGCCATAGAACCCGGCCTGCGGGACCATGCCTTTGTCTTTTGTCCAAATGTCGCCGAACCGGGTAAACAACCGGAAGTGAACATCGTTCTTGAAGATGTAGTCCACGAACTCCGGTTTCCAAGCGGTGGACAACTCTTCGTGTGCCTGCTCCGGGGTAATCTCGGTAGTCTTGTCGGACAGTTTGCTATAGCGGAAGTACTTCATCATCTCACCCCCTCTCCGGTTTGAATCACCGTGCCGTCCGGGTGGACATCGTACCAATCAGCGGTCAACCCACCACGGCGGCAGGGGAACTCACACTTCACGATGACGGTTTTCTGCTCCTGCTTTGCGTAGTACTTCGCAACATCAAGGGCATCTTTTCTGCTGTAGCCTTTGTAGACATCACAGGCCCGAATGGGGTTCCATTCGGTCGGGTCTTTGTACCAAGCCTTACACCAAGTCATGCCGGCACCCCCTTCACTTTGCACCGCTGAAGCACAGTCTGCTTCTCGCCGTTGTACTCGGTCAGTTCCTTCACGGTGCCGGTGATGGATACCTTGTCGCCTTCCTCAACACCGAGGGCGACCATGCCGCCAAAGGATGTGGACTTCCAAATCAGCAGGGCATCGCCGACCCGGAACCTGTGGATGTAGACCCGCTCCATTTCGTAGGAGCCGGGCCATGCACCGAAGGGACGCCGCTCAAAGTAGGGGGACCCTTCGTACACGGCATCGACCGTGATGCGGTCGCCGACCTCGCAGTTATAATACTTACTGCGGGCCTTGCGTTCCGCTTCGGCCTTCTCCCGTGCTTCCCGCTCAAGGCGTTCCGCTTCTTCCTTCGCCTTCTTGGCGGCGATTTCCTCGGCGTGTTCCGCTTCCCACTTGGCCTGCCGTGCGGCTTCCCGCTTGGCTCTGCGTTCGGCGAGTTTCGCTTCGTACTCCGGGGTGTATACCTTCCAAGTGCGGACCTTGGAGTGACCGGACCCACCGCACTCGTAGCAGACCCTACCAGTGTAGGCCCACTCGTCACGACCGCCCTGCCCACCGCACCGCTGACAGGTGTCGGTGGCCCAAATCTCCGTGCCGTTCTTATCGACACGGACCAACCATTCATGCCTTGCCATATGCTATCTCCTCTCTCCCCCTGTTAGGTCGGGGGCACCATAGCGATGTCCGGGCTACGGACCGGACCGCCGCATTTATCCCCCGGAGAACCGGGGGACCCGCCTGCGATTGCGATTGATTAACCGACCTCTCCGTAGAAGCCGGGTGCCGGGACCATGCCGTTGTCGTTCTCCGTCCACACATCGTAGAACGAAGTCCAAAGACGGAACTCCTTGTTGTTGTCAAACAAGTCTGCGAGGTATTCGGGCTTCCAATAGTCCGTGAGACAGTCTCTCGCCTGTTCCTTTGTTATCTCCTTCTTTTCGGCCTTGGGGTCCTTAAACAAAGCCCAGTACTTCATGCTTTCACCCCCTCTCCGTTGAACTGATACCACATGACCGGGTCATCGGTTTCCTCGAACGGGTAGACGCCGTACTCGCACTCGCAGGCCCTGCCGATTTCAATCCACTTGGGGTTCGTGGCGTCCGTGCCGAGGTATCCGTCCTCGGTCCTGTAGACCTTCTTGATTTTGCCGTCCATGATGACGAGGTCGCCTTCAAGGATTTCCTCGCCGTTCCTGTCGAAGTACTTCGGGTCGGCCTTCGTGTAGTAGCGGATGGTCATTCGACCACCCCCTCTTCGATTTTGCTGTAGCCGGGGAAGTAGCAGTACTCCGGTTTCCACTTGTACCAATCGAGTCTGACTCCGGGGTCGGAGCCATCGATGCAGTAGCCGTATACGGAGTTCGCAATCTTGCCGGGCTGAAAGCCCCTGTTATTATTGCAGACTTCGTAGGACCTCTGCTCTTCGGTGTACGGCTCCGTCCAGTTGTCGGGGGAGAAGACGATGACGGCCCGAAGGTCGGCGTGTTCCATCCTCTCCGGGTGGTCGCTGTTGTACTGGAACATGATGCGTTCCATCTCACTGTAGGTCATTCTGCTTCCGTTACGCATAGGCTCTGATTTCCTTTCTCCCCCTTTAGGCGGTGGGCTACCGAGTAGTGCCTTCTCCGGGCTTGCGACCGGAGACGCCACATTACAGGCCCCGCTGTTGCAGGGCCACCGCTCTGTGTTAGGCTTTGTGGGTTTCATCGTAGGCGTCCAACTGCTCTGCGACCTTGTCGTGCAGGGACTCCCACATCTTGATGGTTTCGGGAAGGACATGAGTCCTTCGGTGGTCGGGGCAGTTGGTGTCGTGTTCCATCTCGTACCGGGCTTCGCAGGCGATACTGGTACAGGACAGCATGAGTTTACATACATCGAGGCGGGGGAGTTTGATGGTCACAAGTCCATCGTCCTCGTCCTCGTCCTCGTCCCGGTCCCACCAAGCGGCGGTGTGGGAAACTACCCCGTTGCAGTACAGACCGCCGTCCTTATAGGCCCCGTACATCACCTCGAGGAAAGTCTGCATGAGGTCGGCGAAGGTGTCTTTGTCCTCGACATAGTAATCGAGGGTGTCGTTGTCATCGAAACAGCCACGGTCGATATCGCCGTCCGCTACGCCGTTCATGAGCCAGTGCTCGAAGACTCCCTCGTGATTGACCTGCCGGGCGATGTACTCCATCGCACACACCATCTTGGCCCGCTCTTTTCTATCGTTGGTTGTCATATGCTCATTTCCCTTCTCCCACATATCTGCCTGTGGGCGGCTATTTGCGATGCCCGGGGTTGTGACCGGGACTCCCGCATTACCCGCCCCGAAGGGCGGTCACTCTGCGATAGGCCGGGAACCTCATCCGAGGATGAGGTCCACAGCCTTGTCAGCCTTCGCCGAAGCGGAGACTATCAGCCGCTTGTCGTTCTTGAGGGCCTTGAGCCAACTCTGAATATAGGCGGCAGAGTTTTTGAAACTACCCTCGGACTCAAGTCCGCAGTAGTTCACGAGGGCCGAAGCACCAATCTCGGCGACCAGTTCTTCCTTCGAGTACTCCTCGTTCCCAAAGAAGGCCGTCTTGGAATGGCGGTTCAGCCGAGTTTCATGGCCCGTGCTGTGGGTCAGTTCGTGGAACAGGGTCGAGTAGTACTCGGCACACTCTTTGAACTGGGACATCTCCGGGACCGTGACGCTGTCATCGGAAGGCCTGTAGAAGGCCCTGTCGCCCCGGACATGATGCAGGGTGACACCGGAAGCGGTGAGGTAGCCCCTCACGATGACATCCGCTTCCTCACACGGGGTCGGGACGGACTCCGGGTCGATGACCTCATCGTCCTTATCCCACCGGGGCGTGAGTCCTTCGATTTGGTCGATGTGGAAGACATTGTAGTACTTGAGTATCCACATGGGCTTGACCTTGATGACCGGGTTCCCGGACTCGTCATCCTCGACCACCTGCTTGGAGTACTGACTCCAAAAGACTACGACCGAGGACTTCTCGCCTTTGCGGACCTTGCCGCCCCGCTCCGTGGCCTGCTTGTAGGTGTACCACTCACCGGGCTTACCGAGCATCATCTGATTGAGGATGGAGTAGGGCTTCCCGGTCGAGCCGCTGATGGCGGCGTTCTTCCGGTTGGACTTGACTCCGACCCACGGCTTACGCCACGGGATGTTGCCCTTTTCCAGTTCGGCGATGATGCGGTCCGTGACCATTGTGTAGACATCGAATTTAGACATATGCTCATTTCCCTTCTCCCCACTTACTGGCTGTTGGGACACCAATTAGTGATGTCCGGGCTTGCGACCGGACCTGCCACATTACAGGGGCCACTATTGCGGCCCCACCGCTCTGTGTCTCACTCCTTTGCGTTTTCCAAGTACTCGATGAGTTCCTCGAAAGAGGACACCGCATTATCGAGGTTGTCACAGGCTTCCTCGGCCTTCTCGTACCGCTCCGTGTCCATGAGGGACTCCGGGATGTTGTCACGGGCTTCTTCTTCCTCTTCGAGGACGGACTCGAGGTCCGCTCGGATATCCTCGAGCCGCTCGAGGATGGCGTCTATCTGCTTGCGTCTGATTCTGTTCATGTTCAGTTCTCCTCTCCTTCATCATCGTCATCGATATCGGGTTCATCGTAGGGTTCGTCAGCCCCGCACCAGTATTCGCAGGACCCGTAGGTTTCGCTGTTGTAGGGGCAGATGCCGTCCAAGTCACACGGCGTGATTTTCCGAAGGCTCATGCTATCACCTCTTCTTTCTTCTCATCCTCGACCCGCTCGAACGATTCAGCATCGAGCAGGACCTTGTCAGCGTTGATGCCTTCGCCCACATCGAAGTAGAAGGAGCAGGCAATCATGCGGTGCGTGTGGTTCGTGAGAATCATGTTGAACCGGAAGTGGGAAGGCCAGTAGTGGTCGGCGAATCCCTCGACATCACACAGGATGCAATCGAAGTGACCGTAGGGGACCTTGATGCCGTTGTCACGGCAGGCCTTGACGAAGTCACGAATGATTTCATCCATGCTCATCTGCTCTTGGAACTCACGCCACTCCTCTTTGACCTTGGATACGGCGTTCACAGTGGTGAAGTCCTTATCCACCGTCATCTTGACCTTCTTGAAATTGGTGATGGTGTTCTTGAAATACATACGCTCATTTCCTTTCTCGCCTGTCAATCATCAGCACCGGGTGGCGATTCCGGTGGACTCTCCGAGTTTCGACTATTTGAAAGGAAATCCGGTGTCGGTTCTATCTCCCACCCGCTTTCGCTCTCCGGTGGTCCCCCGGTCCCCCGCCGAAGCAGGAGAGCCGGGGCCGGGGAGTTACTCCCGGGCGAAGCCCTTGCCTATTGCACCCCCTGCTCACCGCCCCATTCGCCGGGGCGGGTCATCGCATCGCTCACGCCCGAAGGCGGTCTTGGCGATTGGTGGGTCAGACCGGGGCGACCAATACTGCACAGCCCCGGTAGGTCTTACTTGCCGCTCATTGACTTGTCAAGGTACATGACCGCCCGCCCCACCGGGAGCATCGCTCGACCTGCGCAGGAAGGGGGCCGTGAGGACTATCCTCACTTTCCATTATAAGGGAGACAAGGTACCTTGTCAAGAGGGCAAAATGCAAACTGGAACTATTTGGAATCATTTTGTAATATTTTGTAACCAATCGAAAGGGTGGTCCGATGGCTCGAAACTACGATGACAAACTGGTGCTGTGTCCGTACTTCGTAAGACAGGACCCGTCACGCATTCACTGCGAAGGGTGGACCGATATCGCCCGTACCACTATCATCACAGCGTTTGACGATGCGGACGGACGCAGGGCATACTCACGCAGGTACTGCTGTGATCAGTACACCACCTGCTGTCTGTATAGGCTCACCGACCGGAAATACGATGACACGACCCCATAGGCCACGATTGGCTCATGGGGTTACATCATATCTCCCTATAAAGGTATCCTGTATCCGGTGATGCACTATGGCAAAGGCACTACAGGTGAACTGGGCGGCAATGCATGATGACTATGTAAATCACGGGATGTCGCTGTCTGATATAGCAAAGCGGTACGCCATCAACCGAAACACACTGGGCAACCATGCGAAGAGATATAAATGGAACGATGACAGGCTCAAGAGGAAGTACAATCCCTATCTCACGGAGCCACTCGAGACTTTCAGCGATGATGAACTCCGGGATAAGGACCCGGTCGATATCATCCGGGACCAGTGTCTGCGTATCGTCCGGTCGGGCTTGGATAAGGTCGAATCGGGTATGTTGGCTCTGAATCCGAAGGATGCACAGGGCATCAGACAGTACACTACCTCTCTCCGGGACCTACAGGCTGTCGCAGGTGCCTACAACGGGCTGACGGCAAAGGAGATGCTTGCCCGCATTGATTCTCTTATTAAAGGTAAAGCAGGGGATGAGGACGCAGACACAGGCGTGGTGGTCATCCCTGCTGTCGAGATACCGGGAGAGACAGCCCCTGTGCCTGCCGAGGATACCCCTATAGGGTATACAGACGATGAGTAACACGGTATGGTCCCCGCAGGCAAAGCAGGCGGCGTTCATGAGCCGACCGGAGTATGAGGTCCTGTATGGCGGGGCGGCAGGTGGCGGGAAGTCTGATGCCCTACTGGCAGAAGCCCTGCGGCAGGTCCACATCCCCAACTACCGAGGGCTGATACTCCGAAAGACATATCCCCAACTGACCGAACTGGTCGATAGGTCGATGGCTATCTACAAGCCCGCCTTCCCCGGGGCCGTGTACAACGCATCAGCCCATGTATGGAAGTTCCCGTCCGGTGCCCGTGTCCGCTTCGGGTCGATGCAACACACGACCGACCGAACCAACTATCAAGGACTCCGGTTCGACTTCATCGGGTTTGACGAACTGACCCATTTCACATGGGACGAGTATTCGTATATGTTCTCCCGCAACCGACCGAGCCGTGACCCGTCCGGTCAGAAGACCCGAGTGTATATGCGGGCCACGACCAACCCCGGCGGCATCGGGCACGGATGGGTCAAAGACCGATTCATCACGCCCGCACCGCCGATGACACCTATTATAGAAACTATGACCGTACAAGGACCGGACGGCCCGGTGGAGATTAAGCGTGACCGGGTGTTCATCCCGGCTACCGTCTTCGATAACGCCGCCCTGCTCGAAGCCGACCCAAACTACCTTGGCAACCTTGCCATGCTTCCACAGGCCGAGAGGGATGCCCTGCTCTACGGCGATTGGGACTCATTCTCCGGGCAGGTGTTCCGGGAGTGGAAGAACGACACAGCGCACTACGCCGACCGCCGTTGGACCCATGTCATCGAACCCTTCGACCCACCCGCCCATTGGAAGTGTTGGCGGGGCTTCGACTTCGGATATTCCCGGCCTTTCGCCGTGGGGTGGTTCGTGGCTGATGAGGAAGGCAGGATATACCATATCGCCGAGTACTACGGATGCACCGGGACGCCGAACGAGGGCGTGAGGATGAACCCCGCCGAGATAGCCGCCGAGATAAAGCGGTATGAGGAAGACCATCCACTGCTCCGGGGACGGGATATCATCGGTATCGCCGACCCTGCCATCTTCGATGAATCGCACGGGGAGAGCATCGCAGACTTGATGGCCCGGCACCCGAACTACATCTCATGGTATCCCGGCGACCACACCCGGTTGGCAGGGAAGATGCAGTGCCATTACCGCTTGGCGTTTGATGAGGAAGGACTCCCGATGTTCCAAGTGTTCAGCACCTGTCGAAACTTCATCCGCACCATACCGATGCTGATATACGATGAGAAGAAGGTCGAGGACATCAACACCGAGCAGGAAGACCACATCTACGATATGTGGCGGTATGTCATGATGGAATCCCCCATCAGCCCGAGGAAGAACGAAGCGGAGCCGATGCCGTGGGCCGACCCGCTGAACCAGTACACGGAGAAGAAGGCCCGGAGATACGGGGCCATCCACTTTGACAGATAAGGATGTGACCATATGGACATGATGAATACCCCTCTCCCGGAGAAGCAGGACGGGCTTGACGCCGCTCTGAACACCGGGAAGGTGGATGTGAACACCATTAGAAGGTGGCAGGGAATACTGGAGAAGTACAAGTCCGGGAAGAAGACGCTTGAAACCCGCATTGTGGACGCCGAGCAGGCGTGGAAACTCCGTCACTGGGAGCAGATACGGAAGCGGGATGTCGGGGACCCGGAGCCTGCGTCCGCATGGCTCGTGAATGTCATCTTGGCGAAGCATTCGGACGCCTGCGACAACTATCCACAGCCCGTGTGCCTTCCGAGGGAACCGGATGACGCCGACACGGCAAACAGCCTGTCTGACATCCTGCCGGTCATCCTTCAGCAGAACCGGTTCGACCAAGTGTGGTCGGATGTTTGGTGGTACAAACTGAAGTCCGGTACCGGAGTATACGGAGTGTATTGGGACCCGGAGAAACTGGGCGGGCTTGGCGACATCTCCATTCAGAAGGTGGAGATACTGAACCTGTTTTGGGAACCGGGCGTGACGGACATACAGGACTCCCGGTATGTCTTCCAAGTGAAACTGGTGGACAACGAAGTCCTCGAGGAGCAGTACCCGCAGTTGAAAGGCCATCTGAAGATAGGCACGACCCATCTGACCCGGTATGTCTACGATGACACCATAGATACCACGCAGAAGTCCGAGGTCGTGGATGTGTACTACCGCAGGAAGGTGAACGGGAAGGACATCCTTCACTTCGCCAAGTATGTGGACGAGTACCTGCTCTACGCCACGGAGAACGACACCGAGCCGAAGACGGAGCAGAAGCCCGACCCGGTGACCGGAATCATGGTAGAGATGCCGACCGGGCAGAGCATGGCAGAGACGGGCCTGTACGACCACGGGATGTACCCGTTCATCTTCGACCCGCTGTTCCCGGAAGAGGGCTATCCCAACTGCGGATTCGGGTATGTGGACCTGTGTAAGGACCCGCAGAAGTACATCGACCTCATGGACAACGCCCTGCTGAAGAATATGCTCGCCAACGCCGCGCCCCGGTGGTTCATCCGGGCTGACGGCGGTGTGAACGAGGAAGAGTACGGCGACATGACCAAGTCCTTCATCCATGTGCAGGGCCGTCTGACCGATGAAAGCATCATGCCGGTGACAGGAACCGGGCTTGGGGAGATATTCGTGAACCTCAAGCAGTTGAAGATAGACGAACTGAAGCAGGTAGCGGGCAACCGAGATGTGAATAACGGCGGTACCGCACAGAGCGTGACGGCGGCAAGTGCCATAGCGGCCCTGCAGGAAGCGGGCAACGGCATCAGCCGGGACATGATATCCGCTTCGTACCGGGCGTTCGCACAGGTCATCAACCTCTGCATCGAACTCATCCGTCAGTTCTACGATATCCCCCGTCAGTTCCGTATCTTGGGGAGCAACGGACAGCCCGTGTTCAAGACCTTCGACAATTCGGGCATCAAGCCGCAGGAGCAGGGGACCGATTTCGGCATCGACATGGGGTACAGGAAGCCCGTGTTCGACATCGATGTGGAAGTCGAGAAGGAAGCCCAGTACAAGACCGCTTCGTACAACGAACTGGCTATCCAGTTGTACCAGTTGGGAGCGTTCAACCCGCAGATGGCTGACCAAATCATGCCCATGCTCGAGATGATGGACTTCAAGGGCAAGGACGAAGTGAAGCAGAAGGTAGCGGAGAACGCCAAGTTGCAGAAGTATCTGATGCTTGCGCTCCAGTTGGCGGCGAAGTACTCCCCGGCCCTGTACCTGCAGATGGCACAGGACCTCGGCATGGACCCGGCGATGATGGGTGGAGCGGCCCCGGAAGGCGGCGGCGGGCCGGTAGACCTACCGGATGACAGCATCAAGACCGCCATGACCGGGAACGCATACCTCGACAAGGCGTATGCGGCGGCTGAAGGCGGGAGTTCGCCGAGATGATAGAGGTAGAGAGCAGATACGGCGTGGTGACCGCACGGGGCCACGCAGGCTACGCACCGAAGGGGCAGGACATTGTCTGTTCCGCAGTGAGCATCCTGCTCTACACCTTGGTAGCGGCCCTCGGAGATGATGTTATCGACCTTCGCTTGGACGAAGGCGACAGCATGGTGAAGTGGAAACCGACCAAGGTGACCAACACCAAAGCCGGTGTCGTGAACGAAGGGTTCCGGTTACTGGCACAGGGGTACCCGGCGTACATCAGTTACAAGTTCATCAAGTGAAACGGGTGGGGGTTACATCGTAGCCCCCGCCTTTGTTATACAGATGGTATAAGGGTTGCCACGCCCATAAGTGGCAGAAAGGAGCAAGGTATGCTTCCTCTATATCTCCAGTTGTTTGCTGACGAGCAGGGAACTGGTTCTTCGGGCAGTATCGGGGTGGACGCCGCACCCACCGGGCAGAACTCTATGGGGAATCCCAATGCGACCCCTGCACAGGACGCCGCTGTGGACTTTGACGGGATGCTGAAGAGCAATCCGCAGTTCAAAGCCGAGTATGACGCACGAGTCAAGAAAGCATTGGACGGTCGCTACAAAGAGTACGCAGACCTTCAGCAGAAGTCGGAGAATGCCAAGCCCATGTTCGCCATGCTTGCGGAGAAGTACGGCGTTAGAGCGGGCGAGGACGGCTCCTACGACCAAGAAGCCATCATGCAGGCCATCATGGACGATGACTCGTTCTATGAGGAAGAAGCCATGGAGAAGGGCTTGACGGTCGCACAGTTGAAGGAAATCCGTGCCATGGAGCGAGAGAACGAAAGTCTGCGTCAGCAGGTGCAGGCGACACGGCAGGAAGAAGAGGACCGAGAGTTCTTCAGCGGCCTTGT
>Ga0310786_10011714_pt1 | contig 10916 bp, 9 predicted proteins | sample AusTroGonzalo_MG_FD_203881 | JGI IMG/M metagenome (GOLD analysis project Ga0310786, IMG submission 203881) | Bovine rumen microbial communities from tropical cattle in Woodstock, Queensland, Australia - Gonzalo_03 (v2) (version 2) | ecosystem: Host-associated > Mammals > Digestive system >...
TCAAGATGAGAATGGAACCTATTCGCAGGTGCTCGACTCAATGAACCAAAACATGTTTCTTGATATCATGTATGCCGCCTATGCCGATGGCTTGAGAAACTACGGTTTGGATGTCTATATTCCTGAAAACCAAGATGAAATACAAATTGATTCAACGCATTGGCTAGTCATTCTCTCCCAAATGGAGATCCAAGGCCTGTATTCCGAATACGTGGATCATCTGTTTGATTACATTGAGGATTATGACTATACCTTCTCCTTGAATACCGTCAACGTGGCCTCGTGGTTCGACATCAACGACGGTGAGTGGCGACCGACTTTGTTTGACGAGCACAACCTTATGGACGACTTCAAGTCCTATGTCACCCGCGACAGGGAGCGTGGTACCCAATACCATTACAACATCACCCCTTTGAAAGCCGACGATGTGTATGACTATGCCGTGTATCTCGGCAAGCGATATGCGGAATTTACCTACGATTACATGTTGAACCGTCATGTTGCCTCGGAAATGGCCAAGGATAACCGATTGGCGCGTTTCAAGCTGCGTTGGGATCCTCAGGAAAAAGGCTTTTATTTCCTACAAGACGAGGAAGGATTTTTGGAGTTGAAAACTGAAAACAGAGAACTCTCAGCTCTTTAACTCCTTCTCCAGATCCTCTGCCATCGTTGAGGCTTTCAGCGTTTGGATTTTCCCTTCCTTGACTAAGCTGATGGCACCGGTTTCTTCAGAAACCACAAGCACGATGCAATCGTTGCTTTCGGTGACGCCAACGGCGGCACGGTGCCGCAGGCCGTAGTGCCCTGGGATCTCGCTGTTGTTGGTGACGGGTAGGATGCAGCGTGCGGCGGCGATCTTGTTGTCAGTGATGATCATGGCACCGTCATGCAAGGGGCTGTTCTTGAAGAAGATGTTCTCGATCAAGGGTTTGCTGATCTCGGCTTCGATGCTGACACCGGTCAGCACGATGTCAGACAAAGTGTTTTTGCGTGTGAGGACAATCAACGCGCCCTGTTTGATGTTCGACATGGCGACGCAGGCTTCACAGATGCTCTCGATATCGAGCGCAATGCCGGTCTTTCTCTTCCTGCTCAGGAAATGCAAAAGCTTGATGTCACCATTGCTGGTCTTGGCTCCAATGGTGAAGAGGAATCGACGTATCTCGGGCTGGAAGATGATGATGAGCGCGATGAAACCGACGCTCACGAAAGCACCTAAGATGCTCGTTAGCAGCTCCATCTGTAAGGCGTTGACCACCTGCCAGATCAGGAAGATGGCCACGATTCCAACGAAAATGCTGATGGCGGCAGTGCCCTTGAGCAGCCTGTAGAGGCCAAACAAAAGGAGCGCCACCAACACGATATCAACGATATCGGCGATACGGACTTGGATGAACAGATCAAGCATTTTTCTTGATTATGGACGTGCAAAAATAAAGGATTTTTTCAATTCTACGGCGTTTTTTACGTTGTGAACCCGCAAAATCTCCGCTCCATTCATCAAGGCCATGGTGTTGAGAATGGTGGAGCAGTTCTCGGCATCGGCCTGGTCGCCTAAAAGCTTTCGGATCATCGATTTGCGGGAAATGCCGATGAGGATGGGATAGCCGTGGTAACGGTAGCGGTTCAGGTCGCCCAGTAGGGCGTAGTTGGACTTGAGGCTTTTCCCGAAGCCAATGCCCGGATCGAGGATGATGTCGTGGTGGCCGTAGGATTCCAACACGTCGCATTGTCGCTTGAAAAAGTCCATGACGGTCTGGTGGATGTCGCCGTCGAGGCTGTATTGGTGCATGGTTTCAGGTGTACCGACGCAATGCATCAGGATATAGGGGATGTGGCGCTCGCCGATGTAGGGCAGCATCATGGGGTCGAAGAGCCCGCCTGAAATGTCGTTGATGATGTCGGCACCTTCGTCAACGCAGTTTTCCGCAACGCTTTTCCTAAAGGTGTCGATGGACACGATGGCTTCGGGAAACTGTTTCTTGATGGCTTTCAGCACGGGAATCACTCTTTGGAGTTCCTCCTGCTCGCTGGCTATAGGGTTGTTGGGACGTGTGGAGCAACCGCCAAGGTCGATGATGTCGGCACCTTGCAGCAGCATTTCCCCGCAATGTCGCAAGGCTGAATCAACGGTGTTGTACTTGCCTCCGTCGGAAAATGAGTCGGGCGTGACGTTGAGGATTCCCATAACGGAAGGGAAGGAGATTTTCATAATTGCTAATATTTTTTGCTGCAAAATTAGCTTTTTTCAGAAAAAGGTATTATTTTTGTAACGTTTTAGTGGGTTTTAAAAGTTTTGTGTACTAATTGGTGATAACCTAAATAATTCAATATCAACAACCTAATTTTTTAATTATGAGAACATTTAGAATGTTTGGCATGGCTTTATTGGCCATGGTTCTCCTTGCAAGTTGCGGGAGTAGCAAAAAAGCAACAAGTAACAACAATGCTCAGAACAACAATGCTGCTATCACTGAAGGTGTTAGAGTCATGCTTCCTTGCATCTCCGATTCATATGATGACAAGGATTACTTCAGGGATCTTGGCATCGGTACAGCTTTGAATCCTCAGATGGCTCGTAAAGCCGCTGTGAAAGCTGCCCAATCAATGGTTAAGGAACGTCTGAACGGCGTGGTGAAAGGCCTCTCCACCGACTATAGCAACAGCACTTCCGGAACAGCTTCAGCCGACAAGGTTCAGAGCATCATTGAAAGTGAGTTCACCACTGTGATCGACAAGATGTTGAATGATGCCGATAAGACCTGCGAAGACATGGTTAAGCTTGAAGATGGTCAATACAGAGCTTACTATGCTATCCAAATCTCAAAGAAAGAGATTGTTGACAAGGCTGTTGACATCCTTTCTGAGAACGAAGAACTTGAAATCCAGTTCAAGAGAGATCAGTTCAGAAAGTATGCCGAAGAGTATATGGCTAAACAAAACGGTAACAAGTAATATTTTGTTATGAAGCGTTTAATGCTAATTATGGCATTGGTGATGGGTTGGGCGTTGGTTTCCAACGCCCAAGCCCCATCATGGGTGAAACGCCTGCCAACGCCAAAAAGCGGCAATTTCTATTACCGCATGACTGTCGCTGAAGCACGCAATTACAAGGAAGCCTACGCTGATGCCTTTGGCATGGCTATCTATGAGAGCTATTCCAAACTCAAGGGAATTGCGGTGAACGTAAACAGCGACCAACAAGATATCAAAGAAGGTGTCTTGGGTGGCATCTCCACAGCCGATGTGGGACAGATGCGCCTTCCAATCAATAAGGTGTGCGAATATTCCGAAAGGTTGATCACTTCCAATAAAATCAGGCTCTATGTGCTTTGGCAAGTGGCTAACAACGCCTTGGAGGATCCCCAGTTCGAGACATTCAATAAATGTGACTAATTAGGCAAAAAGACTAAGACCATGAAACGAATTATAGCGGTATTGGCAATGATGCTCCTTATCTTGCCAGTGAAAGCTCAAACCAACAAAGAGAGCTATGAGGAATATCGTAACAGAATGAGAGCCTCAATGCGCCAATTCAACGACTCAGTGAAGATGAGTTACGAACAGTTCCGGCAAAAAGCCAATGAGGAATATGCCAAGTTCATGCGTGAACGTTGGGAGGAATACCAATCCATGAAAGGCGATCCGACTCCTGAGATCCCTGAACCCCCAAAGCCCTATGAGCGTGAACAGAACCTCGTCGTCCCAAAACTGCCTATCAAATTCGACCAGGTCATTAGTGTTCCAATACCAGAAACCAAACCTACCATCCCGGAACGCCCGGCACCCGTGATTCCCGCCACTCCTTCGGTGCCTGTCTATACTTTTAAATGCTATGGTACGGATTGTACTGTACATATGGATAAAAGCTTGAAATTCACGCTAAAAGACGTTAAGGAACAAACAGTTGCCGAGGTTTGGGAACAACTGACCTCGGAAAAGAGTGATGTTTTGCTCGAAGACTGCCTGTCATTGCGCGAAGAACTGGCTTTGGGCGATTGGGCATACTTCTGCATGCTCCGCGACCTCTCTGAGTCGCTCTTGGGAAAAGAAACCAACGAGTCGGTGCTGCTGGAGACCTACTTGATGGCCCAATCAGGCTATAAACTTAGAATCGGACGCAAGGACAACGACCTGATTCTGATGCTGCCTTTCGACAATACAGTGTATGAAAGAGTCTCCATTTCCTTGGACGGTGAAAAGTTCTATGTCATCGACAATGGACAAACCGGTAGCTATTACGTGTTCAACCGTTCGTTCATGGAAAACGACCGCATACTGTCGCTCCGAATGAAACAAACACCAAAGTTCGCCTTCAAGTCGGGCGGAACCAAGACCTTTAAATCAAAGAGATATCCTGATATGACCGTTTCCATGGAGATGAACAAGAACCTCATGGACTTTTACGATGGCTATCCTAAGACCTTGTGGACCAACTACAGCTGGGCTGGCTTGAGTGATGAAGTGAAAGGCAAACTCTATCCCATGCTGCGCAAAAGCATCGAGGGAAAGAGCCAGATCGAAGCCGCCAACCGCTTAATCAACTTCGTCCAAACCGCTTTTGAATACAAGACCGATGGACAGCAGTTCGGCTATGAACGCTCGTTCTTCGCCGATGAGACCTTCTTCTATCCCTTCAGCGATTGCGAGGACCGTTCCATCCTGTTCTCCATCCTGGTGCGCGACCTGCTCCACATCGATGTCGCCTTGCTGCATTATCCTGACCATCTGGCTACAGCCGTCCACTATACCGAAAATCTCGAAGGAACCTTCTTCACTATGGACGGCAAGACCTTCTACGTCAGCGACCCAACCTATATCGGTGCCAATGTGGGCGAATGTATGCCGCGATATACTAAGACTACCCCCAAGGTGTATTTATTATAATTTAAACCATTGAAATAAAATGAAAAAAAGCTTATTGTTAGCCCTTTTCGTCCTATTGACGGGATTGGCCTCTTTCGGCCAGGAGAAGCCGGGTTGGATCTATAACAAACCCAAACCTGCCAACGATACCTACCTTTATGTGGTGGAATCATCGGTGGGGAAAACAGTCATCGAAGCCCGCAACAACGCAATCGCCGAAGTGTTCCGCTCCACCGCCATGCGCATCGGACAGCCTTTTGACGCTGCCGATATCAGTAGCGCATTGCAAAAAGGTACGGACTTTAATGTGATTTCCGCTCAATACAATATTCCTATTAATAAGGTATGCGAATATAGCGAACAGAGTGCCGGCCTTTATACCGTCTATCTCCTCTGCCAGGTTGCCAAGGCTGGTAACATCAAGGTGCAATGGAGCGATTTCAATGGTTGTGGCAATGTGGCCGATGTGTTTGACGGCGTGGCTGTGATTAAATCAATCTTTCTGCCAGGCCTCGGCCAGTTCCATAAAGGACAAAATGTTAAAGGCGCTTGCTTCCTTGCCGGTACAGCGGTTTGCGCAGGTGGAGGGGTGTTTGCCCATACCATGAGGCGTACTTATATCAATAAAATGAATAATACCACCAGCCCTGCTGCAAAACAATCCTATGCCAACAAGGCGAACATGTTCACGACAGTCCGTAATATCGCCTTTGGCGCTGCCGGAGCAATTTACCTTTGGAACGTGCTGGATGCAGCTATCTCCAGGGGAGGCCAAAAACACGTGCTGGCTCAAACCGGTCCTTTCAACCTCTCACCCGTGGTCACCGATGAGGCTGTGGCATTATCAATGAGTATCAATTTCTAAAAATCCATATAACTATGAAAAAAAGAATCAGTACAATTCTTATGGCATGTGCAATGCTGTTTTGCTTCACTACCTCATGCACCGATGACTTGGTGGATGTCAGCACTTTGGGTACCATCTCGGGCACTGTTGTTGACAATGATTCAGGCGATCTTATCCAAAACGCTACTGTTACCATGAGTCCCGGTGGCTTGAACACCTATACGGGTTCCGATGGTAGCTTCGAGTTCCTTGATCTCGAGGCTCGTCAATACCAAATCACAGTGCAGAAGACTGGCTATGCAACCAATCGTAAGACTGTTACTACCATTGCAGGTGGTGTGGCTAAAGTTCAAATTCCATTGAAAAAGCAAAATTATTGATATGAAAAGCATTAAGTATTTAGGCCTTTTGTTGGCCTTGGTTTGTGTCGGATTGGTTTCATGCACCCCCGATACTATTGAGGAAAATAAGGAAACCAAGGTCTATGGCACTGTCTTCGATTCTGAGACAGGAGATGCCGTGAATAGGGTGCAGGTGTTCCTGGGAAGTTATGCCGGTATTAATTATGATGATGAAATCGATGAAGATTATATCGATGCCAATATTGTATCTTCTACCTTCTCTGGATCTGATGGATACTATGAGTTTGTACTTCAGGACGTTTCCAAAGACCTGAAATATGAGCTTTACATTACGAGTGACGGATATCGTGAATTTGAACTGCCTATTTCTTTGAGTCCTGGCAAATCGTACAAGTATGATCTTGGTTTGACCCCCTTAAACCCTAAATGATATAGGAGGTTAGATCAACCTTAATTGGAGACGAAAAGCCTCCGCTCTTTTGGAGCGGGGGCTTTTTATTATGCAGGAACGACTTCGACAGTGTCTCCAAGATATACTAAATAGGCCTCTATCTTTTTGTGTACCATGTTGTTAAGTACCTCTACATAACGTTGTAATTGTCGGTGGTGATCGTCGGAGGTCTTGCCGGTCTTGTAATCCAACAAAATGATCTTGTCAGGCAGTTCGGCATAACGGTCGGGACGGATGACCTGATGGTCTCGGGTCAAGATGTCACATTCGTTCTTGATCTTGGCTTGGTCGGTAAATGCCTCGTAAATGGCTGGATGAAGGACCATCTGCTCAAACAAGCCTTGAAGCATCAACGAGGTCTGCTGGTCAATGACGCCTGAGTCGAGGTGGGGTTGCAAGGCTCGCTGGATGTCGTTGGCACCTTGGATCTCCGAAAGAACCTGATGCACGAAGTCACCCCATTCCCGAGGCTTCATCCTGTCCTCTTTTGAAATCCAGAACATGCTTGGATTGGGATCGATGGTGATTTTGTCGAACCACTCGGCCGCTGCCGATTCGGTGTAAACGTCCCTCAATGCAGCTTTCTCCTTTTTCTTCTCAACTTTTCGTGCCTCTGGATCTCCGTAACTGTTAGGATGGTCTTGCAGAAAAGCGTTGAGTGGACTCTTTGTGAGGTCGGCCGACTGGTATGCCAGGATGTGTAAGCGTTGCACGGCACGGGTGAAAGCCACGTAGTTGAGATTCATGTTGTCGAGACGCACTTTGTCGTTGTCATCCTTGGCCAACTGCTGGGTTTCGGGTGACCAATTGGCGCTGTCCTTGGTAATCGTAAACTGTACCTTCTCGATGTTCGGGATAGGGTCGAAGCCCAGTTCCTTGGGCGTGATCCATAAGGTACTGTTTTTCTTGTCGTCAAGGTTGTCAACCATGAAAGGATAGATCACCACGTTGAATTCCAGGCCTTTGGATTTGTGGATAGTCATGATCTTTACAGCATCGGCGTTGCTGGTGATCACGGATAGCTTGTCTTTCTTCTTTTCCCAGTATTCCAAAAAACTGCCGATGCCCGATTCGTCAGACGATTGCCATTTGAACACAACGTCAAGCAGGAAGTTCAAGAAGGCGTCGCCAACGGTGTTGAAACCATAGAGCCTCATGAGGGCGGAGCAAAGGTCGTAAAGGCTGTAGGACTTGGCAAGCAATGCTGTGATGGATCCGGGTTCCATCCCCATGGCCTTCTCAATGGGGAATTCCCCTTTGGCGATGGCGTTGACATCGTTGAAGATGCCATCAACGATGCCGTCAAAGCCCTTGCGATGGCTGGCGTTCCAGTAATACAGCACCGACGCAACTACAGCGGCGTTGTCGTTATGAATCAGGTAATCCAAGGTGTGGATGATCAGTTGCACCTTGTCGGATGTCTTCAGGAGAATGGATTCGGCGGAGAACACGTCGATACCTTGCTCATTCAGATAGTTGGCGATTAATGATCCAACCTTGTTCCTGCGTACCAGGATGGCAATGTCTTTCTTTTTGAATCCCTTGCCCAATAGTTCCTCAATGAGTTCTTTGATGCGCCCTAACGTCACGGTTTGGTCGTCTTTCGGGTCGAAGAGTTCCACCTCAACAAAGCCTTTGTCATCGATGGTGCTGTGTTGCGCAATGGAGACGGTCTTGTCATAGGCAAGGTTATGGTCGGTGTAAACCTTTCGACAGTTCGTTGAAAGGTAATCGTAAGCAAAACTGAAGAACTCGTTGTTGAAGGTTACGATATTGTTGAACGACCGATAGTTGTTTTTTAACTCGTTGAAATTGAAGTGATTGATCAGGCTGTTTTCAAACCCGTCAAAAGCAGGGCTTCCTTGGGGTTTGCCAAAGATTTCCGGCAAGCTTACGATCTGTCCCACTTCGCCGTTCCGCCAACGGTAGATGGATTGTTTGCCGTCGCCGACCAACATGCTCATATTGTTGTTCGACAGGCTGTTGTCAACCAAGGGGAGTAGGTTTTGCCATTGCAGCATTGAGGTGTCCTGGAACTCGTCGATAAACAGGTGCCGAAAATGCTCGCCAAGTCGTTCATAGATGAAAGGAACCGAGAAATCGCCCATGATTTCATTGATGCGCTTGTTGAATTCGGAGATGTGGACGATCTGTTCTTCACCGATATAGGCCTCAAGCTCTGATTTGATCTTGGATCGCAGCACATAGAGGCAGAGCTGGCTGAGTTGGGTTCGGTAGAATAGGTAAGCTCCCGCCTGCTTTTGGTAATGCCTGAGGAAATCGACGAATATATGCTGAAAAGCGTCGTCAAGTCCGCCAAATGCCGATCCCAACCTGTTGGGCAGGTTTTTTGCGTACCAGTTGAAGGTGCCGTCGATGAGATGCAACTGTCGCTCGCCAAGGGGCTGATACTTGCCATCCTTGAGGTTTTTCAGGAAACTTAGGCAGGGACCTTTCGATTTGAAGTTGAAATCTTCCTCGTTGAGGTTGTTGGTTGCCATAAAACCTTCAAAGTCGTCAATAAACCGCTTGCATCGGGCTTCGAAGGAATGGATCCTTTTGTTGATGAAATCAAGGGTTTCGTTGTATTGCCCCTGTGTTTCGAAATGGTTTTGTTCGTTCTTTTGGAAGGCCTCTTCGGAAAACAGCTTTTTGACGAAACCGTGGATGTTGTTGGCGATCTTTGGACTTTTCTCGTTGTCGAGTTTCATCTCGCTGAAGTCCTCCAAGATCTTGGTTAGGAAGGGGTTGGTAGTGCCGATTTGCTCTCCGATGCGTTCGGTGATGGCATCGGCGACCTCGTCTTCATCGATGCTGACGTTGAATTGTGTGGGCAGTTTCAGGTCTTTGGCGAAAGAGCGTGACAGCCGTTGCACAAAGGCATCGATGGTACTGACACAGAAGCTGCTGTAGTCATGGATGATCTTTTGGAAGAGCAGTTTGGCATTGGCTTTCAACGCTTGGCGATCGATATTGAGTTCCTTGAGGAGGTCGGCCTCCATGTCTTCAGGGTCAAGGTTCGGGCCGCTGAGGATGATGTCGTTGAGCTGATTCAAAATCTTGGCCTTCATCTCGTTGGCAGCCATGTTGGTGAAGGTGATGGCGAGAATCTGGTTGAAGTTGTCAGTGTCATCCTGGCTTTTTAGGCAAAGTCCAAGATACTCCTTGACGATGGTGTAAGTCTTTCCCGATCCGGCGGAGGCTTGATAAACCTTGAAAGCGTTATTGTTTTGACTCATCGCTGCCCTGGTTTTGGTTGGAGTTTGTTTCCTGAGTCGGTTTTGGAGTCGGTTTAGGGGTCTGTTTTGGAGCCGTCCTTGGTCGTTCCATCAACGGCCTGTTAGGTAGGTTCATGCTGTTGGTCCTACGTTTGAACAGATCCTTGAAGTTGTCGAAGTTCCTGTTGTAGGAGATGCCGATGCCTTGGGTATATGGCACCATCTTGTAATAGGTGTATTGGTAGTAGGTGGTGCTATAGTTCGATCGGTTGAAAGCCTGTGCGGTAAGACGGCCGTCCTTGGTGATCTTGTAGTCCACGTTGACATCGCCTATGATGTTGGTGGAACTGGACGCATAGGTTGAGGTGGGAATGATCACGCCGAAGTTGGTCTCGATCGACAGTCGGTCGTTGAACAGCTGCTTTTTCAGATCAACGGTCATCTCCTCATTGCTGAGGTCGTCACCAGGCTTGTAGTTGATGTTGATGTCGATGTCATGGGTGAATTGTTGGATGAAATCGTTGACTTGGCTGGTGAGCAGTCCGACGCCGTTGAATGAGCTTCCGTAGTTGAAGGAGTTGAACAACAGCAGTGAGATCACCTGCATCAGGAGCTCCGATTGGTTGGTGGTGTCGATCACATAGAACACGGCTTGTTGCAGGTCTTCGGTGGCATTGGGAAGGCGCAGTCCGAAGCTGATGTCGGGGTTCATGAGTTTGTTTCTCAGGTGTACCAGACATTCAACCTTGATGTTGCTGGTGCCCATCGAGGTGGAGTCGATCAGGCCCAGGGAGGTGATGGATGCCTTGGTCTGGTAAACGCCGGTGACGTCGATGTCGCCGTTGACGGGGTCGCCAGTCCAGGAAATGCTGCTGCCTTGCTCAAGGGAGAAGTTCCTCTTGATGATGTCTTGGACGTTCAACGACAGGCTTCCTGAGTTGATGATGTATTCGCCGATCAGTGAGAGCGAATTGTTGGAGGTGGCCATGTCGAGCTTGATGTTGCCGTTGCCATTGGCTTCCATGTTGCCTAACCCATTGGGGAGAGCAATCTTGATCTGTGCCTCCTTGTTGACGCTGAGATCCAGCGCAATGTCAATGTTGCTTGGCTTGGATTTGGCTGGTTTTTCCACCTTGACCTCTGTTTTTTCTTCCTCATCGGTTTTTTCCACT
>Ga0310786_10011715_pt1 | contig 10915 bp, 5 predicted proteins | sample AusTroGonzalo_MG_FD_203881 | JGI IMG/M metagenome (GOLD analysis project Ga0310786, IMG submission 203881) | Bovine rumen microbial communities from tropical cattle in Woodstock, Queensland, Australia - Gonzalo_03 (v2) (version 2) | ecosystem: Host-associated > Mammals > Digestive system >...
GAGGGTACACATGGCGGCGGCGAGGCGGCCGGCCTCGTCGGGTTGTGCGCCGTTGTGACGGGCGTAGAGATAGCCGGCAGAATAGGTATCTCCACATCCTGTGGCGTCGACGGTGCGCCTTGGGGGATAGCCCGGAATCTCGTAGAAGCGGCCTGCGGCATAGATGACAGAGCCGTAGCTGCCCAAGGTGATGAGCACTTCGCGCACACCCCAGCTGCTGATGAGTTTCGCGGCACGGTGCAAGTCCTTCTCACCGTCGGTCAGCACATCCACTTCGTGCTCATTTACTTTCAGGATGTCGGTGTACTGAAGCACGCGCAACTTGTCGTCCCAGCCAACGGCGTGCACCTGTTGCTGGCTGACCTGACGCAGGTAGCCCTGAACGTCAATGCTGACGCGGCCCTTGGTGGCAAGGAACTCGACCACTTCTGGCGAGAAGTCATCACAGAGCAGTGTGCCTAAATGGTAGACTTTGGCGTCGAGGTCGCGTAGCTGGTCGATGGTAAAGGGCTGCGCCTTCGACAGGACGCGCTGGTGGCGGTTGTTCATGTTCTCGCCGTATTTGTTCTCGAAGAAAACACTCGAGGCTCCCTCATGGTTCTCAATGCTAATGCCGGCCTGGCGCAGGCCTTCCACCTCGTGGAGCAAGTCGGGGCCGGTGGAAGTGACGATGCCGAAGTCGATGTCGTGAGGTAGGGCGTGAATGGCCCACGCCATGTAGTAGGCGGTGCCACCGGCGCAGTCGATGCCTTCAGGCAAGGCTGGCGTAATGATGCGGTCGTGGGTAATGTGACCGATGCAGATAATGTCTTTTTTCATTGCTTTATAGTTAAAGCTTACGCTTTGAGCGTGCAAAGTTAGTGACTTTTGGCTGAATGAGCAAGTCTTCTATGTTAAGAAAAATGTTATTTATTTATAATAAGGTGTAGGCTTATTGTTTTATTTTCGTACTTTTGCACCTCAAAAACAGAGAAACGCATGATGAATAGAGAGAAAGCAGAGGTTCCGGCAATGCCGGAGGCCGAGGGTAGAAAGAACCCTTTTTTTGAGCCTTACCATACACCCCATGATGTGGCTCCCTTTGATCGCATCCGCTTAGAAGACTTCGAAGAGGCCTTCATGGAGGGCATTCGCCGTGACAACGAGCAGATAGACAAAACCATCAATAATCCCGCCAAGCCCACCTTTGACAATACTATTATTAATAAGGAGGACGATACCGAGGGCTACTATGACCTGTTGGACCGCGTGAGCACGGTGTTCTTCAATCTGCTCTCGTCGGAGACGAATGATGAGATGGACGCTTTGGCGCAGAAGATCCAGCCGATACTGACGCAACATGCCAACGACGTCCGCTTGAACGAGCGTCTGTTTGAGCGTGTGAAGTATGTGCACCGCTATCACCGCCGTCTGACGCCTGAGGAGAAACGCCTGCTGAAGAACTGCTACGACGGGTTCGTGCGCAGCGGTGCCCTGCTGTCGCCAGAGGACAAGGAACGGCTGCGCCAGCTGACGGAGGAGGCATCGATGCTGTCGTTGCAGTTCTCGCAGAACCTGCTGAAAGACACGAAAGCTTATGAGCTTCACATCACCGACGAGGCACAGTTAGACGGCCTGCCCCAGTCGGCCATTGATGCCGCCGCTTTGGAGGCTAAGCAGCGTGGCAAGGCAGAGGGCTGGGTGTTCACGCTCGACTATCCCTCTTTCTCGCCCTTTATGACCTACAGCACCCAGCGCGAGCTGCGTCGCCAGATGTATATGGCCCGCAATACGCTGTGCACCCACCAGAACACGGAGAACAACATGGCCATCTGTCAGCGGCTCATCAATCTGCGCCGCGAGGTGGCCCAGCTGTTGGGCTATAAGACCTACGCCGACTATGTGATGGAGCACCGCATGGCCGGCAATGTACGCAATGTGTATAAGCTGCTCAACGACCTGATAGATGCTTATAAGCCTACGGCGGAGAAGGAGTTGGGGGCACTGGAAAAGGGTGCGAAGGAGACTCTTGAACCCTGGGACATTGCCTTTTACAGCCACAAGCTGAAGTTGAAGAAATATAACATCGACGCAGAGATGCTGCGTCCCTACCTGCAATTAGACAAGGTGATTGAGGGCGTGTTCGGTTTGGCCACCCGCCTTTATGGCCTCACCTTCAAGGAGAACAGCCAGATACCCGTCTATCATCCCGATGTGAAAGCCTACGAGGTGTTCGACCGTGACGGCTCCTACCTGGCAGTGTTCTATGCCGACTTCTACCCGCGCAAGGGTAAGCAGGGCGGTGCCTGGATGACGGAGTTTCAGGGGCAGTGGATAGACAAGAAGGGCGAGAATGTGCGCCCCCATGTCAGTGTGGTGATGAACTTCACAAAGCCCACTGCCGACAAGCCGGCATTGCTGACGCTGGGCGAGGTGGAGACGTTTCTGCATGAGTTCGGCCATGCACTGCACGGTATGTTGTCGAACTGCCGTTTCGAGAGCCTCAGCGGTACCAACGTGCTGTGGGATTTCGTGGAGCTGCCTTCGCAGTTCATGGAGAACTATGCCATTGAGAAGGAGTTCCTGCGTACCTTCGCCTTCCACTACGAGACGGGTGAGCCGCTGCCCGACGAACTCATCGACCGCATCGTGCGCAGCCGAAACTTCATGGTGGCTACGGCCTGTATGCGTCAGGTCAGTTTCGGCCTGCTCGATATGGCCTATTACACCCAGCGCACGGAGTTCAAGGACGATATACTGCCCTTTGAGAAGAAAGCCTGGAAGAAGGCCATCATCGGCCGGCAACTGCCTGATACGTGCATGACGACGCAGTTCTCGCACATCATGGCCGGAGGCTATGCTGCCGGTTACTACAGCTATAAGTGGGCCGAGGTGCTCGAAGCCGATGCCTTCTCGGTGTTCAAGAAGAACGGCATCTTCGACCAGCAGACGGCACAGCGCTTCCGCGACTGCATCCTGTCGCGTGGCGGTACTGAGCCTCCCATGACGCTTTACCAGAACTTCCGTGGGGGGGAGCCGACCATAGACGCACTACTGAAAAGGAATGGAATCAAGCGCGTTTCACGCTAACGAACAATGAATAGTGATGACTGACAAACAACGTAACCTTGACGACCGCTACCTGCGCATGGCCCGCATCTGGGCTGAGAACAGCTACTGCCAGCGACGGCAGGTCGGTGCATTGGTAGTGAAGGACAAGATGATTATCAGCGACGGCTACAACGGCACACCGTCGGGCTTTGAGAACGTGTGTGAGGACGAGGAGGGGCTGACCAAGCCCTACGTGCTCCACGCCGAGGCCAATGCCATCACCAAGCTGGCCCGTTCGGGCAATAACAGCGATGGTGCCACCATCTATATCACGGCCTCACCGTGCATAGAGTGTGCCAAGCTTATCATCCAGGCCGGCATCAGGCGCGTGGTCTATGGCGAGCAGTACCGTCTGACCGACGGCATCGAGCTGCTGCGGCGTGCAGGCATCGAGGTGGTGCTGCATGAGATTTGAAGTTTGAAGTTTAAAGTTTGAAGTTTATTATAATCCTTTATGCAACAGAATAAGTCGAACCGTTTCATGCCGCTATGGCTGGCCTTGGCCGCTGTAGTGGGCATTGTAGTGGGTGTTCTTTACAGCAGTCTCTACTCCAACCGTCCGAAGGAGTATATCAAGGCTGGTCAGGCCGTAGCCGGTCCCGACAAACTGAACAGTCTCCTGCGTATCATCAACGACATGTATGTGGACTCAGTGGATATGGTCGACATGATAGAGAAGGCCATACCCTTGGTGTTGGGCGAGCTTGACCCGCACTCCACCTACATACCGGCCGAGGACGTTGAGACGGCCAACGATGACCTGCGCGGCTCGTTCTCAGGTGTCGGCATTGAGTTCGTCATCCGCAACGACACGCTCCGTGTGCAGAACGTCATCACCGACGGGCCTGCCGAACAAGCCGGCGTGCTGCCAGGCGACAAGATTATCATAGTGGATGACAGTACGTTCTCAGGTCCCGGCCTGACAAACGAGGAGGCCATGCACCGTCTGAAAGGCCCCGAGGGTACTGAAGTGAAGTTAGGCATCCAGCGCTATGGTGAGACCAAGTTGAGGGACATCGTTGTCATTCGGGGAGAAATCCCCATGCATAGTGTGACGGCGGCCTACATGCTCGACGACAAGACGGGCTATGTGCGTCTGAAGAACTTCGGCGAGCACACCTATACCGAGATGTTAGTGGCGCTGGTACGCCTGTCACAGGAAGGTTTTGAGAATCTTGTCGTCGACCTTCGCGGCAACACGGGCGGCTATCTGCAGTCGGCTGTGTTCATCGCCAACGAGTTCCTTCCCGGTGGGAGTATCATTACTTACACCGAGGGTGTCCACTCGCCGCGTCAGGACTATGCGAGCGACGGTCGTGGCAGTTACAAGCACACGCCCCTCGTGGTGCTCATCGACGAGGGTTCGGCTTCGGCCAGCGAGATCCTGGCTGGTGCCATCCAGGACAACGACCGAGGTACCATCATCGGGCGCAGGTCGTTTGGCAAGGGCCTGGTCCAGCAGCCCATCGACTTCAGCGACGGCTCGATGATGCGTTTCACGGTGGCCCGCTATTATTCACCCTCCGGCCGTTGCATCCAGAAGCCTTATACCAGTGGCATGGATCGTGAGTACGAGGAAGACCTGCTGATGCGTTACCAGAGCGGCGAAATCTACTCGCAGGACAGCATCAAGCACACTGGCCCTGAGTATCACACCCGTTTGGGACGTGTGGTCTACGGCGGCGGCGGCATCACACCAGACATCTTCATTCCTGAAGACACCACCAACTACACCTCTTATTATAAGGAGGCCATCATATCGGGACTCATTCTCCAGTTCAGTTATGACTATGTGGACGAGAACCGCCAGAAACTGAGTAAGTTTGCCGACGAGGCATCGTTGGTGAAGTTCCTGCAACGTCAGAACATCGTAGAACAGTTTGTGCAGTATGCCGATAAGCGTGGCCTTCGTCGTCGCAACCTGCTGATTCAGAAGTCGCACAAGCTGATAGAGGAGTCCGTGGTGAGCCGCATCGTCTACAACATGCTTGACGAGCAGTCGTGGCTGCAGTACCTGAACCGTGACGATCCCACCATTCAAGAGGCTCTGCGTGTTTTCAAGGATGGTGAAGCCTTTCCGAAGGCATTGAAATAGCTGACAGGGCCAGTTTGCGTCTCGATAAACCGTAAGCGTTGAAATGAGAACAGATTATAATAAAGGTAACGTGTGGTTCCAGGGCGTCCGTGCTGTTGTGGGGCGGATGTTGTCGGTGGGTGTCTTGATGTGTGCCATGCTGATAGTGAGCTGTGTGGACGAGGACGAATACCCCGACACGCCGCAGGGCAATCTGGAGGCCCTGTGGCGCATCATTGACGAGCACTACTGCTTTTTGGATCTTAAGCAGCATGAGCTGGGCGTGGACTGGGATGCCGTGCGGGCGAAGTACGCTCCCCGTGTGAACGACGGCATGAGCGACAAACAGCTCTTTGAGGTGCTCTGCGATATGCTGGCTGAGTTGCGTGACGGTCATGTGAACCTTGTGGCGCCGCATGACTTCGGACGCTACTGGACGTGGTATGAAGCTTATCCCACCAACATGAGCGACACGCTGTTGCGACGCTATTTGGGCACGGATTATCAGATTGCCTCGTCGCTGAGGTACAAGGTGCTGGACGACAATATCGGCTACCTGCGCTACGAAAGCTTCCTCGACGGCATGGGTGAGGGCAACCTTGACCAGGTGTTGCTTCATCTGATGCTTTGCCAGGGGTTGATTATCGATATCCGTGGAAACAGCGGCGGCAACCTGACCAATGCCGCAATGCTGGCTGCACGGTTCTGTCAGGAGAAGACCCTCGTGGGATACACGCAGCACAAGACAGGCCCCGGCCACAGCGACTTTTCTGAGTTGGAGCCGCGATACCTGGAACCGTCGAAGAACCTGCGATGGCAGAAGCCCGTGGTGGTGCTTACCAACCGCCATGTCTTCTCGGCTGCCAACGAGTTTGTGGTGTATATGAAACAGTTGCCCAACGTGAAGGTGGTGGGCGACCACACGGGCGGCGGGGCCGGGATGCCTTTCCACAGCTCTCTGCCCAACGGCTGGACGGTGCGTTTCTCGGCCGTCACGATGTACGATGCCACCCGCTATCCGTGTGAGTTTGGTGTCGCTCCCGACTATGAGGTTCAGCTCAGCGAAGCCGACTTCCTTGCGGGACGGGACACCCTGATTGAGTTCGCCCGCAAACTTTTATCCCAATAAATTTGGTGGTTTCCTGTTTTTGTATTAATTTTGCACCCGCATTCTCCGCATTGAGGTATCGCGCCTGTGGCGGAATTGGTAGACGCGCCAGACTTAGGATCTGGTTTCTCGCGAAGTGCAAGTTCGAGTCTTGTCAGGCGCACGCATTGCAAGCTGCTCCCTCCAATGTGTTTGAGGGGAGCAGCTTTTTCTTAAACTTAAAACTTAAAACTTCAAACTCCAAACTTTAAACTTCAAACTTCAAACTTCAAACTTATATGAGACGACTACTCCTCACCGCCACCTGCTGTATGGCCATCGCCGCCATTGCACAACAGCAATTCCGTATTCCCGTGTCTGAAGAAAACGAGAAGATGCAAACCGGACAGTATGAACCCACCTGGGAGTCGCTCCAGACGCACCAGACACCTGAATGGTTCCAGGATGCGAAGTTCGGCATCTGGGCACACTGGGGGCCTCAGTGTGTGGAAGGCTCCGGCGACTGGATGGCCCGCGAGATGTATATGGAGGGCAGCAGCAAGTACAAGTACCACGTGGAGCACTACGGCCACCCCTCGGAATTCGGTTTCAAGGACATCCTGCCCCTCTTCAAGGCTGAGCGTTGGCAACCCGACAGCCTGCTGGCCCGTTATAAGCGGTTGGGCGCACAGTACTTCTTCGTACTGGGCAACCATCACGACAACTTCGACCTCTGGGATTCGAAGTACCAGCCTTGGAACTCCAAGAACATCGGCCCGAAGCGCGACATCCTGGCCGAGTGGGCCGCCGCCGCCAAGAAAGCCGGTCTGCCGTTAGGCATCTCGTTCCACGCCGATCATGCCTGGACGTGGTACGAGCCGTCACAGCGTTGGGATCTGGAAGGGCCGAAAGCCGGCGTCTACTACGACGGCACGCTGAGGAAGGAAGACGGCAAGGGCAAATGGTGGGATGGTCTCGACCCCCAGATGCTCTATCAGCAGAATCACCCGCTGAGCAAAGGCTCGTGGGCTGACGATATTGGCGGACAGTGGGATTGGACGCATGGTGCCTGCCCCCCAAGCCGTGAGTTCGTCACCAACTTCTACAACCGCACGCTCGACGCCATCAACCGTTACAATCCCGACCTCATCTACTTCGATGTCACCGTGCTGCCGTTCTACGACCTGAGCGACTGCGGCTTGAGGATTGCCACCCACCTTTACAACAAGAACCCGCGTAGCGTGGTCTTCGGCAAGATTCTGAGCGACGACCAGAAGAAAGCCCTGACATGGGATGTGGAGCGTGGTGCTCCAAACGCCCTGATTGACCAGCCTTGGCAGACCTGCAACTGTATCGGCAACTGGCATTACAACACCAAGACCTACGAACAGAACCGCTACAAGAGTGCCGCCTTCGTGGTGCGCGAGCTGGTGGATGTGGTGTCGAAAAACGGCTGTCTGCTGCTCTCCGTGCCCCTGCGCGCCGACGGCACTTACGACGAAAAAGAGGCTGCCATCCTCGACGAACTGGAGGTGTGGATGAAGCAGAACGGCGAGAGCATCTTCGGCACTCGTCCTTGGGTGAAGTTCGGCGAGGGTCCTGTGGCCGACAGCGACATCAAGCTCAACGCACAGGGCTTCAATGACAGCATGTACGACAAGATGACGGCACAGGACATCCGCTTCAACACGTCGAAGAAATACCTCTATGTCACGCCGATGCAGTGGCCCGAGGACAACCGTCTGGTAGTGAAGTCGCTGGCCAAGGGGAACCCCGACTTCAAGAAGAGTATCTCGAACGTCTACCTTCTGGGACACGGCAAGCTGAAGGCCCGCCAGACAGCAGAGGGACTGGTGATTGACCTGCCTTCGAAGCGCTGCAATGCCATCGCCCCGGTATTGAGAGTGAACAGATAAAAACAAACTATGCCAGGCAAGAGAACCCTGTACGTCGCGCTGTCCGCCATGCTGCTGAGCCTTGCCGCAAGTGCCCAGCAGACGTGGCGAGTGGGCGGCACCGTTACTGATGCCGACACGGGGAAACCTGTGGAGTTCGCTTCGGTGCTGCTGACCGAGAGCGGCTTGTGGGCCATCACCGACGGCGAGGGTTCGTTCAGCATCAAGAATGTGCCGGCGGGGAAGAACACGCTGACCGTGCAGTGCTTAGGTTACGAGAAACGCACGCTGCCCATGACCATGAGCCGCGACGTGACGAACCTGAGGGTGCGCCTGAAGCCTGACAACCTGAAGTTGGATGAGGTGACCGTTCTGGCCCGGCGCAAACAGGACGAGGCAACGACCTCATACACTATCGACCGCACGGCGCTGGATCAGCAGCAGATACTGAATATCGGGGATGTGCAGACGCTGCTGCCCGGCGGCAAGACTGTGAATCCCTCCCTGATGAACGATGCCCGCCTCAGTTTGCGCAGCGGCTCGCAGGAGAAAGGCAATGCCTCGTTCGGCACAGCCATTGAGGTGGACGGCATGCGCCTCGATAATAACGCCTCCATCGGCGAGACGGCAGGAGCCTCAACCCGCACCGTCAGCAGTTCCAACGTGGAAAGTGTTGAAATCGTGACGGGCATTCCTTCGGTAGAATACGGCGACCTGTCGAACGGTGTGGTGAAAGTGAAGACCCGTCGTGGCAAGTCGCCTTTCATTGTTGAGGGCAAATTGAACCAACATACACGGCAGTTGGCCGTGAACAAGGGCTTTGACCTGGGGCGTGGCACCGGCGTACTGAATGTCTCAATGGAACACGCCCGTTCGTTCAGTGATGCCGCCTCACCTCACACGGCCTATCAGCGTAACATCCTGTCGCTGCACTACATGAACATCTTCCTGCGTGAGACCACTCCCCTGACCCTGAATGTCGGCGTAACGGGCAACGTGGGCGGCTACAACAGCGAGGCCGACCCCGACAACGAATTGGATGACTACAGCAAGGCCCGTGACAATGCCTTGCGAATGAACTTCGACCTGCAATGGCTGCTGAACAAGAAATGGATTACGAACGTGCAACTCAACGGCTCCTACTCCTATTCCGACCGCCGTCAGGAGAGCTACACGCACACCAGCAGCGCCTCGACCCAGCCCTATCTTCATGCCACCGAAGAGGGATATTACATGGCGGGAGCTGATGCGACTGACGGGGCTGGTATCGTTCTCGGACCTACGGGCTACTGGTATGTGTTAGGCTTCAATGACTCTAAGCCGGCTTCATGGGCTCTCAAACTGAAAGCCGACTGGAACCGCCGTTTCGGCCAGACGGCCAACCGCCTGACAGCAGGTTCTCAGTACAGCGGCAGTCACAACGAGGGGCGCGGCACCTACTACGACGACATGGCACTTGCCCCCACCTGGCGCGAATACCGGTACGACGGCCTGCCCTCGATGCACAACCTCGCTTTCTATGTCGAGGACAAAGTGTCCGTCCCTGTCTCGCACCGGCAATCATCCTCCATCCACCATCAAACCGCCACGTTAGAGCTGACCGTCGGCCTGCGCGACGACATCACACTCATTGGCGGCAGCGACTACGGCACGGTGTCGAGCCTGTCGCCCCGTCTGAATAGCCGTTACATCTTCTGGCGCAACCATCGCAAGCGCTGGGTCAGCGACCTTGAAGTGCACGCAGGATGGGGCAAGAGTGTCAAGTTGCCCTCGTTCCAGGTGCTCTATCCGCAGCCGACGTACAGCGATTTGTTGGCTTTCTCGTCGACCTCCACCAGTGACAACACATCCTATTACGCCTACCACACCTATCCTGCCCGTGCCCTCTACAATCCGGAGCTGCGCTGGCAATACACCAACCAGACCGACTTAGGAGTGGAACTGTATATTAAAGGTACGCGCGTGTCACTCTCGGCCTTTCACCACAAGACCCACCGTGCCTATGTCAGTACCCGACAGTACACGCCGTTCACCTACCGCTACACCCCGCCGTCGGCCCTGAACGGCATCAGCATCCCCGCCGACGACCGCCGCTTCAGCATTGACAAAGAGTCGGGCATCGTCAGTGTCTTCTCAGAATCCGCTACCGAGCCGATTGCACTTAACTCTGTGGAGCGGCGCACCTTCACTACCCAGAGCACCTGCGTCAATGCTCCTTTGGCTCTGAGTCGCTACGGCATCGAATGGATTGTGGACTTCGCTCAGATCAAAGCCCTGCGCACACGATTCCGCCTTGACGGCAACTTCTATGAATACCGGGGACTGGACGACCTGCTCTTTGCCGACATTCCCTTGGGCGTCTCTAACGTGACAAGCACCGGCCAGCCCTATCAATACGTAGGCTACTACCGGGGCACCAATGTCACCGGTGCGGGCAATGTGGCCTCAGCCTCGGTGAGCAACGGCGCCCTGACACGTCAGACCAACCTCAATGCCACCGTGACCACCCACGTGCCCCGATTGCGACTCATCGTGTCGCTGCGCCTTGAGACATCGTTGCAGAACTACCGCCGACCGCTGTCGGAGCTGGCTGACGGCAGCTCGCGCGGCATCGTCGTTGACGATGGCAGTGCCCTGTTCGGCGAACCTTACGACGGCAGTCAGCGTGACCAGATAGTGGTGCTCTATCCCGACTACTACGCCACGTGGGACAACCCCACGGAACTGATACCCTTTGCCGAGGCTTTTGCCGAAGCCCGCGACAACAAC
>Ga0310786_10011716_pt1 | contig 10915 bp, 14 predicted proteins | sample AusTroGonzalo_MG_FD_203881 | JGI IMG/M metagenome (GOLD analysis project Ga0310786, IMG submission 203881) | Bovine rumen microbial communities from tropical cattle in Woodstock, Queensland, Australia - Gonzalo_03 (v2) (version 2) | ecosystem: Host-associated > Mammals > Digestive system >...
TTTTACTTTCAGTGCCATAATCTTGTGTGTTTTTTTAGATTTATACCAAAGGTTCGGGTCTAATGTAAAAGGTTTTCTATGGTTGCTGCGACGTCTTTCAGCTCTCATTCGCCTTCGTTCATTCTCCTTCTTCCTTATCAACATCCGACTACTATATGCACCCCTTCGAAGACTTTTTCTGTCTCTCCCGTGGGCGAGAAAATTTTCTCCCGTGGGGGCGCAAGTTTTCATCCTCATTGACGTTGCAAAGGTACAAAATTTTTAGGTATCTACCAAACATTTGCGGACTTTGTTTTAGAAAAGTTTTAAATGTTAAAATGTAAAATATTCGGAGTGTATTGTCAATCCACCCCACACCGTATCACCATATCACCGTATCATAAGCCGACATCACATAGCCCAAAACATAGTCTATTGATATTTAATTATATATAATATATATATTATATATAATTAATAGTATATACACATCTAATTGCTACGTTATCATCCACTTCATGTTATGGTGATACGGTGATATGGCGTCAAGACACTAATACACGATGGGGTAGTGTTCTTTCTCATAGTCTATCACGATATTCGACATCATTGTTAGTTCCAACGCATTGCGATCATTCGCAGGTGTGTTGTCATCTACCATTGGCAGCAGTTCCTCAATGCGTGCCAATGCAAATTCGTATTTATCCTTTGTAATCTTGCTCATATCTCATTTTTTTTGCAAAGATAAGCAAATGTTTTGGAAATGCGCAAGTATTTTGCAATTAATTATTGTTTTTTCAAAAACACATTTCCTTCTATCTTCTTAATTATGTAAACGAAGGGACGGAGGATGTGATCAGTTCTGTTTCTATTTCAAAAGGAATGAGGCAATGCTACTTCCATGGGGGGTGTCTCTTGGGGGGCGAAATGAGAATGAATAAGGGTAAAATAAGAAGAATAATATAGAGGAGGTGGTCGCATTTTGCGACCACCCTGAAGAGGTTGTTGCAAATTGTGATAACCCTTAAGAAAACTCTTTCAGTCAATATGACATTGAGAAGCTAATTGTTACAGTCAGAGACGACACCTGTTCTTATTTTTTATATACATTTACTTCCCAATCAGATGTGGAGCCAGAAAACAATGGGCCAGCCAAAGCGGTAGTATGACCGCGACGGAAAGAACACTTGGGTAGTGGAGTGGTGTTAATAATCTGACCGTTAGCATCCTTTATTTCGACTGACAGTTGGATATTATCAAGACCATTCTTAGGACAGAGCATTAAATAAATCCCATTTGTATACAACATTTTGATGTTGGTGTCATAGAAGATTGGGACTTCTCCTGGATCCCCTAATTCGTAAGAATCATCCATCAATGATACTGAGGGAATATTAGGAAAACCTTTTACGACTCCTGACGGACTATTGATGCCTTGATAAACATCATAGTCAGTTGCAACAATGTCCAGCCTTGCCATAATCGAAGAATAATCAATTGTCTGCGTTGGCAACATATACTCGCTAACATTTACCTCGTTAACAGCATATTCTACATCATGATTAAGAATGGGATAATCATTATTGCGTATTATCATCTTTCGCTGAGCATCGTAATGCACCTCGTATAATTTGTTACCATCGTAAGATGCGTCTTTCAACCATACAATTGAGTGTTTGCCTTGACGCAGATTGCACTTTACTTCACCCTTCTTCAATATGTTGATAGTATCGCCTTTAACGAAATGCGCCCCTGCATAGTCGTACATAAAGTGCATCCCCTTTTCAAACTCGAAGGTTACGGGAGTAGTCTGATCAGAAAGTATTTCGTCTATACCAGATTCATCCTTACTGCACCCCTGAAACACCGTAATAGTAAATCCTGTCAATACCAGTATTACCAGTCGCAAACAAAAATTAGATTGTCTTGATGTGCTCATAATCTCCATGTTATTGTTTTAAGTTATGTTATATTGGGGGCAAATATAGTAATTTTCTCCCAAATAACAAAAATATCTCAAAAAAAAATGTGTTTGGCAGTTTATTGACGAAAAATTTGCATAGTTCGTATAAAAACTGTACTTTTGCAGCGGAAAAAATTTATGTTATCATTCGAGAGGATAGCCCTCTCTACACATTATGGAGTCGCTAGTCTGTGAAGATGAAGTGATCTTCGCCCAACTTAAACTCGCTTAGCAGTGATTGCTCCAGCGAGTTTTTTATGCCCCATCTTATTCTCCTGATAACGTTCGTGGTTCGTTATTCCCATTCTTCCTCTTCTTTAGTTTCGTATAGATTCTCATTCTCCTGTTGCGACTTCTTGATAGCTTCATCATATCCAGTCATTGCGGCAAACGGAGCAAACTGACAGAGCAGAAGTATGGAGAGATTAATGATATTCGCTTCCTCGCTTTGTATGACTTGTCGAGAAAGATGAGGGCGTGTATGAATGCCGTGATGTTGCTTCCGCATGAAGAATATGAGGTGTTACGCGTGCCAATCAATCTAATTACAAGCAAGACTTTCATGAGAGGTATCACAACAAGACACGTGGGTTTATCATACTTGGCTTAGAATATATAATGAAAAAGTTTGGAGACAAGATGTAACATTTTCGATTTTTGCATACTTAATTGAAAGAAAAGTGTTATTTTTGCATCCGAAAAAGTAGATTGATCAATGATAAAGAAAACAAATAAGAAGAATAATACGGAGAAACCGGTCATAAAGTGTGACCAGTCCAAGGAGGTGGTTGCAAAATGTGACCACCCTGAAAGTGTGGTCGCAAATTGCGACCGCAAAAACATCAATATCGAGAGTCTTATCCGCATAGTGCGGGGGCAAAAGGTTATGCTTGACTCTGACTTGGCGATGCTGTATGGAGTTACCACAAGCCGTCTCAACGAGCAGGTTAAGCGTAATATCAACCGTTTTCCTGATGACTTTATGTTCCAGCTCTCAAAAGATGAATGGAGTGCTTTAAGATCGCAAATTGTGATCTTAGAAGATATGAAGTCACAAAATGTGATATTAAATTCTGTTGATGAAGAGATAAATGAACGTTTAACATCGCAAATTGCGATCTTAAAGAATGGTCGTGGACAACATAGGAAGTTTCTCCCTCATGTGTTTACTCGCAATGGTATAGGAATGCTCAGTAGTATATTGAGGTCAGAAACGGCTGTAGAAGTTAATATTCGCATCATGCGTGCTTTTACTGCTATACCAGAAATTGTGAACAACAATGTGCTGATGATGCAGCGCATCCTTAACATCGAGCAACACCAGACGGAAACTGATGAAAAGGTAAACCAGATTATTACCACTATTGAAAAACGCCTACCAGAGCAACAGCCTGAGCAGATATTTGCTACAGGTTGCGTGTGGGATGCTTGGACGTATGTGTCTGATCTGGTGAGGAGTGCTAAGCAGCGCATTGTGCTGATAGATAACTATGTGGACGATCGTGTGCTGTCGCTACTGGATAAACGCGCTGACAATGTGGAGGCTACGATTTATAGTCGCTATTACGAGCCGTTCCTAGTGGACTTGAAGAAACATAATGAGCAATGTCGCGAGATAAAGTTCGTGCAACTGCCACAGCGTAATCACGACCGTTTCTTGTTTATCGACGATGATGTGTATCTGCTTGGGGCCAGCGTGAAGGACATGGGCGCAGGCATGTGCGCTGTCACAAAGATGGAAGTGTCGCCAGAATTAATATTTGGACTATTAAAATAACATGTAAGATATGGAAACTCAATTGTTGAAACTAGATCCGCCATATAATATAATATGTAGTAATGGCAGATTCGCAAAGCATATTGCAACACTAATTGTTGTAGATAAGAAAGAAATAGAACTAGAGCCTGGGCACTGGCGGAACGTATCTCAGAGCTATCCCGTTGTAGACTATGGTGACGGAAGTCCTGAAGGGGATGTTTGGATGTTCTCGGAGGTGAGAGAGTGTAGAGTGGTTGCCAGGGAGAATGAGAATGGCAGACCATATAGTATTTCTATTGGATGGTTCTGTCAGTTGCTTAAGTTCAATAAAGGTGTTGATATTATAAAAGTTGGTGATAATTATTATCCGCTCGATCCTGGAGTATTACGTTTCTGCTTACATCGCTATGATATTCCTGTAAGTCAGCCAGTAGATCGCCTGTTCGAGGTAGAACTGTGTTTTAGGGAAGAAAAAGATGGTTATACTTATGTAGAATCAGCTAAGGGGGTGTTGTATTTTTATATGTCTTTTCATAAAGATGAAGAAGATAGTAGAGAAGCTGCAATAGAAGAAATACTTAGATGGTGGAACGATTATCTGGAGATAATAGATCCTGATCAGTACAAAAGGAAGGATATTGAAATTGTATTCAGTACAAAGAACGAACAATATGATGAGTTCGTTGCTGATTTGAATAGGGAAATAGACTATGCAAGACAAAAATGAATCCATATCTCTGATTCAATTGGAGAGTATGATTCATTATGCTAAGTCGCGTCCGTCGTACGAATATGCAAAGCCAATAGAGGATTTCTTATACTGGCAGTATAGGGAGAAAGGTACTCCTGAGATATTTGCCATGATAGATAGTATATCGCAGCACTTCAAAGAACAAAACGAAGAAGTGACAGCTGAACGTATAGCTCGTTTGGTTATGAGGCGAATGCATCCTCAAGTGGAAGTGGATAATATAGATGTGACAGACGAGCAGATAGCTAATGCTATCATGAAAGTAATGACTCTCTTTTCGGTAGGCACCCAGTGGGTGGCTATCTATAGGATTCTTGTCGACTTCTGTAGCTTCCCAAAGGAGATTACTGACTTTTGTGATAAGATAGATACATTAGGACTCCCAAGAGATATAAGCTTTCCTTGCGACTATCAGGCCATACAAAAGCCAATGGGCGGAATATTTGCCATGCCATATGTGAATTGGCTGAAGTATCGACCTGCAGAAGGCGATAAGATGTTTAAACGTCAGAAGAAAGTTGCAGACACGCTATATCAATTACTGAAGGAAGCTGAGAAAGAAATGTTATTGTGAAATGTATAATTATCTGGCGATAATATATATTAGCCATAGATAATATACTATTGATTATACGATGTAAGGTGAAAATCTTACATCGTTTTTTTGTTTTGTACCTTTGTAGTCGATAAATCGAATGTATAACCCGAGTGGAGTGAGAGTCCTCTGAGGTGAAAAGCTAGCAATCTTTCTCTTCTCACAACACTTCAGAGTTATGGAAAGAGACATGAGTGAGTACGCCTACGTAGATGGCGTGTACTTTAAGGAGGAACAAGTGGTGAAGATGGCCCAGAATGCTGGAAGCTTTGCTGTGGCTGAACATTATCTATGTGCGCTGTTGGCACATGGGCTGATGTATGGCAAGGTAGAAATCATTGATCGTGTGAACGAGGTGAGGGAGCAGTATCAGGTGCTGCCCTTTAAGAAACCTGAGCATCAGGTGGCGCGTGATGAGTATGGTCGCAGCCGTATGGAGTCAGTGGAACAGAAGGTTCGCAAGGCATACAGCCAGATGACTGAGGAGCGGCGGTATGAGTTGATGAAGCAATGCCTACAGATGTTGAGGATGCAGAGTGAACTGTTTTCGAAGAAGAACGATTGGCTGGGCGTGATGCTAGTGACGCGAGACCGCTTGGACGGCAACATTAATCAGAGTAACTTTTATGAATACGCATGTGCGATTACGCCAGAGGACTGGCCTGAGGCATTGCGCATAGGCGAACATACGGCTAAGAACTTCAGCCGCCAGTTGGCTGCTGAGGACAGGATGGAGGCTTACTACGATATGGAGAGTAACCCTCAGGAGAAGTTGTGCGAAAAACTTTGGGGGATCATTATTCAAGCCGTTCTTACGGAAATTCCGTAAAATTGAAGCGAGTTTTACGGAAGATTTTACTGAAATCTTACGGACTTACGGAATACAAGGAGGCGCATGAAAAATCGATGTACTTTTGCGTCGTCAATCAGACATTTGAGCTTTTCCCGCCAAACGGGAAAGCGGCGTAAGCCAAAAGGGAATTAATAAAAATAAGAATATGAAACGGAGAATAATTTACGTTGGAACGCTGATAGATCTGGCCGCGATGTTTGAGCCGGATGAGGAAGCAGAAAGTATTGAAGTTACAAACATAGTTAAATACAATAGATATGACAATAGACATTAGAATTATGAGCGTAAGAAATGCTCATGGTGTGAAAGTGAAACGCTGCTGCGCCAGTTGTCAGCACAAGTGCATTGAAAAGGACGGTTCAAGAGTCTGCGCACAGATGATGCTGAAGGTTGAGCAGAAGTTCAAGTGCAAGCAGTGGCAGATGAGCGACGGTATGAAGAATGCCGGTAAAGGGGGAAGCGTGGTGCGCCTGAAAGGCACTGCAGAGATTATTATTCACTAAAAACATTGATACATTATGGGAAAGAAAAAGATTAAGAATGGTAATGGTCTGAACAAGATGGTTTACGGCCACGATGAGAACCCTGAATATGGCGTTAAACTGCCATTTGAACAGCTGAAAAAGCTGTACGAAGAGGGTGACAAACTAGGAGTAGCTCTTGCCCGCCAGATGATGGGTTACGACTTTAACTACTACGGAACATTCGTAAGAACCTTCGCACTGACTCAGATGGTAGCTTATCTGAAGGTGTTTGCTAAGGCAAAGGGCTACGACGCCATGGCGATGTTCGAGACTATGATGCCTAAGTTTACTGAAGACGCTGAACAGATGCTGGCAGAGATCCAAGCAGAGGAGCAACAGCAGCCTAAGTGCGGTTTAAAGATTATTGACCTGAACACCGCAGCTGGTGCCAAGGAGTTCAAGAAAATGATGAAGGATCTGGAAAACGAGATTGACTAATTAAGAAGAAAGTATAACCGAGTCGGAGGATGAGCGAGGAAATGTGTACGTACGAATTGAGCTCAAACTAAAACCCCGCTTTCCGATGCTCATAATTCGATAAGATTATGCGAAAGTACGTTGAAATCCCACTAGAAGTGGTAGAGCGCCTTGTAGAAGGCAAGTGTGTGGAAGGTTCACTGCGCAGAGACGAGTGGACAGGTAAAGTAACCTTTAGGGCTTATCAGCGCCATCCGCGCCAGCGCCACGAACGTGTGGTGTGCCAGCTAGAGAATGGCTGGCTGAAGGAGACGCCCCAACGTTACAAGTTCTATAACAGCGTAAGAAAAGACCTTGGCCGTCGTGTGGTCGATGTGGTGATGCATCGCGAACTAAATACCGCCATGCAGTCGCTGGAGATAGAAGAGATACTGGATAATGTTTAATTATGAAAGGAGGATTAATATGGAAGCATTAGTAACTATTATTGCGGTGGGCGCATACGCTGAGCGCCAGTATCAGAAGCAGGACGGCAGCTCTGAATACTTTAAGAGCCGTGGGGTGACGATGAAGCGTGGTGGCGACGTGATATATGGTGAGATGACTGGCGAGTATGCCTCTAAGCAGCGCGATACGCAGTTCTATCAGAACCAGCCTTATGTGGCCAAGGGATTCTGGAAGCATCGCACATGGCAGGATCAGAACGGCCAGACGCGTCACGAGAACGCCTTCTACATAACAGACCTTCAAACGCTTTAGCCCATGCAAGGATTCTGTTATCAGGAAAACACTCACTTCTCTCAGGCTGTTAAATGCAGCCGAGAGAAGTTCTGGGAAAGTGTGAGGAATTCCTCTACTGCCTGGAAGATTGATAGCCGAAGGGAGATTCTGGAGGCTGTGGAGCAACACAATTCTGAGGTCATCAACAAGTGGCTGAAGAATGAGGACTATGGTAAGTTTCTGGCTAAGAAGCGTGGACTAAAGAAGCAAAGTGCGCGCCAGAAGTTCTTTGAGAAAAGCGATGAGGAGCGTTTGCTGGCTTTTGCACAGGAGTTGAAAGATAACTTGACGGCTTTTATCTTTAGCTGCTATGAGTTTGATGCTACGCCTACGGCTAATGGTAATCCCTTTTGTCATCGTAGGTTGGCAGACTGTCACCTGAATGGACTTGTGATGCTGGATATTGACCATGTGGATAATCCGCAGGAAATATTCGAGGCCCTGAAAGCTAATCAAGAACTGATGGCCCGAACGGCACTGGCTCATATCACCAGTTCGAAGAAGGGCATTCGTGTCATCTTTACTGCTGACATCAAGGAAGGCAATTTGGCAGACAACCAGATAGTCTTTGCTGAAAAAATCGGCTACAAGGCCGACTCCAGTTGTATTGATGCTACAAGAAATAGTTTCGCTCCAAAAGAGGAGGATATACTTTACATTAATGAGGATTTACTATTTGATTATTATGACGAAGATTTCGACAGGGAGTACACTCCCCAGTATCGCGAAAGGCAGACCCAACCGCTTTATCATAAATTTCCTACTGACGATGGGGCTGATAGTGGTAGTGATACTAAGACTGATGCTGTGGCCTGTGAGGGCTCTGAACAAGGGCCTGAGACTATCAGGACTGTGGATGCTGAGACACTGGATTTGACGTGGAAGGGCTATGATGTACAGTGTATTATTGACCTGCGCTATGGCGACAAACTGCCATGCGCTGCCGACAGTAATCGCCACAACGAGAGTCTTAAACTGGCCTCAGATTTGCTCATCATGTATGATGGCGACAAGCAGAAGACCCTACAGATGCTCAAGGCGCAGAAGTGGGTGCAGGAGATCATCGACGAGCGCGACGAGAACGTGGAACAGACCGTTTCCAGTGCCGCTCAGCGAATGGCAGAAAGGGAGAAGAAATACCTCAGTCAGCAGCCGAGTAAGGCCATGCAGGATGCAATCAAGGAGGCGACAGGCCAGACGTACCAAGAGATTACAAAGGCGCAAACGACGAAGACGGTAGCGGTGGCCGAGGAGGATATCACTCGCTGGCTATGGGACTGGGGTGAGCAGATTGAAGTGCTGGCCGAGGAATTCCCAATATTAAAGGATATCAGCAAGGGGCTTAAACGTAACCAATATCCTGCGGCGCTGTTTGTGGCTGGCGGTCTATTGATGACGTTGATGACGCGCTGTACCTATAGGTTCTATCATCGACCAGAGGAACTACGCAGGCTGAATAACTCGACGCTGATAATTGGCGACCCTGCCAGCGGTAAGAGCTTTGCAACCAGACTCTTTAAGCTGCTTGCAGCGCCTATAGTAGCTGCCGACAAGGTGGGCAAGGATGCCATCAACGCCTATCGTGAACAGATGCGCACCAAGGGCGCTAACAAGGAGAAACCTAAGAAGCCTAAGGTAGTGGTCAGGGTGCATCCTGCACGAACCAGTAATGCGCAGTTTATTCAGGATATGGTGAATAGCGTGGAGGAGATAGACGGCCAAATGATGCAGTTGCACCAGCTGACGTTCGACACAGAGCTGGATAACACCATCTGCGTGCAGAAGGGCGGATCATGGATAGATAAGATGAGTCTTGAACTTAAGGCCTTCCACAACGAAGAGGATGGTCAGGCATACTCGAACAACGACTCTGTGCTGCAGGACTTTTATGTGACGTGGAACTTTATCTATACAGGTACGCCTATCGCCCTGAAGAAAAAGGTGAACGAACAGAACTTTGGAAGCGGTCTCGCTACTCGCTTGACCTGCATACCGCTGCCAGCCACCAACTTCCAGATGATGAGTCGCGAGAGTACAGTAGACAACGAAAGCGACGAACGACTGAAGGAGTGGGCTGAGAAGCTGGATAGGATGAAGGGTGAGTTGACTATCCATAAGATTGTAGACGAGCTCTACGACTGGACAGCACGCCGTATGGCCGATGCGGCTGAGAACGACAGCAAAGCCGACGAGATGCTGCTTAAGCGCTGTGCCTACCACGGCATAAACTTCTCGGCTCCGTTTATAGTGATGCGCCACTGGGACAAAATGCATCAGGAGGGCAACTACTGGTGCGGCGAGTTTGAGACGGACGAGGTAGACTGGAAACTGGTAGAACTGATTGTGAATATTCAGTACGCTTGCCAGCGCCACTACTTTGGCACTATGGCTGAGGCTTATTTCGACAATAAGTTGAGAGATGCATCAGTAAATGTGCGTCGCCAGCAGAAGACCATCGAAGCCTTCCAGCGACTGCCTGAGGAGTTTACTATTGAGGATGCTATGCGCTGCTTCTCACTTGCCAGCGATGCGGTGGCGCGTGTAAAAATCAACAGGCTGACGAGGGATCATCTAGTAGAAAAGGTTGGTGAGTTCGTTGACAACGGCACAACGAAAGCGGTGTTTAAGAAAACAGGTCGCGTCATGGCCTGACGCCGTATCACCATATCATCGTAACATTTAGAAATACAGAATATGACAGAAGTAACAATAAACAAGCAGATTAAGCTTTCCGAGCACTTTACGCTCGGAGAGCTCTGCAAAACAAATGCAAGGACTCCTGATGGGAACATCCCTTCGCACGTACATATTGAGAATTTGAAGCGCCTCTGCGGATGGCTAGAGATGCTTCGTAGTGAGTGGAACAAGCGCTATGGCGAGGGCAATGACCCTATCATCATCAACAGCGGCTATCGCTCGCCGGCGGTGAACAATGTCGTTGGCGGTGTAGCCACCAGTAATCATCTATCTGGCTGCGCTGCCGATATCCGCGTAGCAGGCATAGAGCAACTTATCCGCTACGCTACTATCCTACTCGACATAAGTGATGAAAGCCAAGAGGACTTCGATGAACTACTAATCGAGCGCTCGCCTAAGGGCAGCTACTGGCTACACTTCGCCGTTCGCCCGTCGAATAATCGACGTAAGGTAAGGCTGATTCAAACCTAGCTCCCAAAAATTAACGGAATTTATGGCGAATATGTTTGGTGGAGACGGGGAAAATTAGTACCTTTGCAGGCAAAATAGTGGAGATGGAAATAAAGAAGAGTCAAGGGGCGGATTTGGAACAAAAGC
>Ga0310786_10011717_pt1 | contig 10913 bp, 9 predicted proteins | sample AusTroGonzalo_MG_FD_203881 | JGI IMG/M metagenome (GOLD analysis project Ga0310786, IMG submission 203881) | Bovine rumen microbial communities from tropical cattle in Woodstock, Queensland, Australia - Gonzalo_03 (v2) (version 2) | ecosystem: Host-associated > Mammals > Digestive system >...
CTGAAGGACGACCATGCCCGTGGTTTCCCAGGGTTTCTCCTTCATCAGGGTCTCCATCACTTCCGACTGGGGAGTGATCGGGTAGCCGAAATAGCCGTCCGCACCGCAGTTGATGGCTGCATGGGCGATGGCTTCGTTGCCCTTCATCAAAACTTTTTCTGCCATATTTTTCGATAGTTTAAATTTTGACACGATAGACGGTGATGACCGAGTCGGGGCATACGGTGGCGCAGCTTGCGCAGCCGGTACACTTGTCGGGTTCCACCATGTTCAGGAAATTATAGCCCTTGCTGTTGACCTCATGGGAGAGCGCAATGACACCGAAGGGACAGTTGACCACGCAGACATTGCATCCCTTGCATCTCTCCGTGTCAACGACGATAGTTCCTTTAACTGCCATAGTTGTTAAGATTTATAATTGATTTTGTTATTTTTTGAACGATATAATCGCTTTTTCCCTGCAAATATAATAAAATCACAATTAATAGTCAAGAATTGCATTATTATTTTTTTTGCTATATTTGCGGCCGTTTCCGGTGTCCTGGACTTCCTGCCGGAGGTCCGGATGAAAAGGGAATCAGGTGAAAGACCTGAGCAGACACCGCTGCTGTAAGTTCCATATTTTTGTTTCGGCATTCAAGAGCCACTGCCCAGAGCGGGAAGGCGCCGGAACGGGGACGAGCCAGAAGACCTGCCGGAATCGGTTTTTTTGAAGCTTTCGGGTAATAAAAGCTTCCGGAATTGATGCGATTCAGACGCTTTTGGGTTCTACTGTTATCCCTTGCGGGATGTTGCGCGCCGCTCCTCGGACAGGACAGCCTGTCGGTGAAGGGATCGCTGGGCGATACCCTCATGCTTCGCAATTCCACCGTAACGGCCCGGAGCCGCGAGCAGAAACTCCGCGAAGGAGCCTTCGCCGTAGGTGCGCTCAACATCCGCCTGCAGGCCAGCACCCTGCAGTCACTGACCCAGGCCATTGACAAGACCGCCGGCATCCGCATCCGCGAAGAGGGCGGCGTGGGCAGCGACTTCGACCTGTCGATCAACGGCATGTCCGGCAATGCCATCCGCTACTTCCTGGACGGCATGCCCCTCGATGCCAAGGGCAGCGGCATGACCCTGGCCAACCTTCCCGTCAACATCATCGACCGCGTTGAGATTTATAAAGGTGTGATTCCCGCCAGTTTCGGCAGCGATGCGCTGGGCGGAGCCGTGAACATCGTCACCAATCGGCGCAGCCGCAACTATCTGGATTTTTCCTACGGCATCGGATCGTTCCATACGCACAAGGCGGATTTCAGCGCGCAGTATACCGGCCGGAAGACCGGGTTGGTCATCAAGCCCGTCATCAGCGCCAGCTATTCGAAGAACAACTACATCATGCGCGACGTGAAAGTCCGCAACGAAGAGCGGACGGCCTTTGTCATCAAAGACCTGCCGCGCTTCCACGATGATTACCTGTCCCTGTTTGGCCAGTTGGAGGCCGGTGTACAGGATCGCAGCTGGGCGGACGATTTCTTCGTGTCGGTTTCCGTCTCGAAGATCGACAAGGAGATCCAGACCGGCGCTACACAGGACCATGTCATCGGTATGGCGGAACGCCACACGAAGTCGCTCAGCGCATCCGTCCGCTATGAGAAGGCCGATTTCCTGGCGGAGGGCCTGCACGTGCTGGCTTCCGTCTCCCAGACCTGGGACCACGCGCAGACCATCGATACCACCTACCGGATGTATTATTGGGACGGCACGTACATGGAAGGGGGAAAGAGTGAGATCCGCGGCCGCGGCAAGACCCTGCGCCACTACCACCGGCCGATGACGGTCGCACGCACCAGTCTGGACTACCATCTGGCCGAGGGGCATGAACTGGCGCTGAACTATCTGCTCAACCGGGCCGGCAACCGTCAGGAAGACACCTGGGACAAGGATTTCGAACCGACCGACGACGTGCTGTTCAAGCATGTCATCGGCCTTTCCTACGACCAGTCCCTGCTGTCCGGCCGCCTGAACAATACCTTCTTCGTCAAGGATTACGTCAATCATCTGAAGATCGGCCAGGATGAGCTTTCCACCATCACCGGCTCCGACCAGGCGAAGGGCAGTTCCACGAACAACTACCTGGGCGGCGGACTGGGTTCCCGCTTTCTCTTCCTCGAAGAACTGGCCGTCAAGGGCTCCTATGAGCACAGCATCCGGCTTCCCATCTCCCGCGAGTTGCTGGGCAACGGTTCCACCATCTATGCGAACGTGGCCCTCAAGCCGGAAATCAGCGACAATTTCAACCTGGGTCTGTTCGGCACCTTCGACCTGGGTGGCGGGCATAACCTTTCCTATGAGGCGAATGGCTTTGTGCGGCTTGTGGACAACTACATCCGGGCCACGGTCTATGAGACGGAGGGGATGATGCAGTACGTTAACGATGCGGCGGTGCATATCAAGGGCGTCGACGGCGAGATCCGCTATGACTGGGCCGGTAAGCTGCATATGGCCGTCAATGCCAGCTACGACGACAGCCGCGACATGCGCAAGTACACGTCGGCCGGCGATCCGTCGGTGACCTATAAGAACCGGACGCCCAACCGTCCCTGGGCCTATGCCAATGCGGAGGCTTCCTATACCTTCCGCAACGTGGGCCTGCGGGACAGCCGACTGCGCCTGTCGGCCGATTATCAGTACGTACACTGGTTCTACCTGACCTGGGAAGCCTTCGGCTCCGCCAGCTCGAAATCGAAAGTTCCTACCCAGCATATCACCAACGCGTCGCTGTTGTACAGCTGGCACGGAGGACGCTACAACGTTTCGCTGGAATGTACCAATCTGCTCAACGCGCTTGCGTTCGACAACTACAGGCTGCAGAAGCCGGGCAGGGGATTTTTCTTGAAATTCAGACTATTCTTATAAGTACTTTAATAATAAACACATCCATGAAAGATATGAAAGCATTGAAAAAATTTTTCGTCCTGACCATCGCGATGATTTCGATGATGGCCGTGGCAGTTTGCTGCGATGAACCCATTCCGGAACCCGAGCCCGAACCGGAACCGGTGGTGAAAGATTACAACTTCGACCTGTTCGTGTGCGCCGTCAAGCACGGTGGCATGTCCCAGAACAAGAACGGCACGTATGTGCGCAGCGTCCCGGCCCTGACGGCCGACCAGCCCCGCGTCGAATTCACCGGCAAGGGCATTGACATCACGCAGAACTATACGCTGGAAAGCATCACCCGCGGCAAGTACTACTACCAGGTGCCGCAGAAAGCCACGGGCGGTTTCGTGAAGTTCCACATCGTGCGCAACAGCAACGGTGAGGAATCTATCATTGAGGATGCCGAAGTCCCGTTCAAGGACAACCAGTATTCGGCGCGCAAATACACGCATGCCTGGATCGAAGACGGCAAGACGCTTGTCGTCATGGGTACGGTCGACAAGGCTACGAAGATCGTCTGGTCGAAACTCAACGAGTCGGACCTGGCCATCCAGTCCGAAGGAACGCTGGCCATCAGCCTGCCCGAAGGTTTCAACGCCTTCTCCACGTCCGGCCTGCTGACCTACCGCAGAAGTGACAAGAAACTCTATTATTTCTATCTGGCCAAACGCGAAGCCGGACAGTCTGATGCGGCTACGTCTGTGACCTACATCGCCATCATCAATCCCGCTACCATGCAGGTTGAATCGAACACCGCCGTTCCCGCGGCCGTGATGGAAGAGACCGCCGGCAGCGCCTATGGCGAACTGATGCAGAGCATGATCATGTACGACGAGGCCGACAACCTGTATCTGGCCGGTCTGGTCACGATCGACGGCACCGAAATGGGTATCCTGCGCCGTATCCCCGCCGGACAGACGACCTTCGACGCTTCGTGGAACGGATTCCCGAACCCGGAAGGCAAGCTCCTGACCATCCAGTACCTCGGCAACGGCAAGGCCCTGAGCTATTCCCAGAACAACTCGCTGGTGGCCAAGCCCAAGACCGACAGCAAGATCAACTTCTATTCGATCATCGACCTGGCCAGCAGCACGCGCAAGCGCGTACAATACAACGGTCAGGATCTGCAGTACTGCGGCGGCCGCTTCTCGCAGCGCACTGCGGTGGTCAACGACAAGGCTTACATCGGTGTCGGTGGTGAAACCGAGGCTGAAGGCGATGACGGCTATCCGACTATCTACATCTACGACTGCAAGACCGGCGCGGTAGAGAAGGGCTGTGAGCTCTCCATGGGCTTCTGCTTCGATATCATCCGCGCGATGGATGTGGAGTAATCTGCACTGAGGCCAACAAAATGAAACCGCAGCTTCTGATCGGCGCCCTGCATTCGGGAAGTGGCAAGACCACGGTCTCGATGGGCATCCTGCGGGCCCTTGTGCGCAAGGGCCTGCAGGTGCAGCCGTTCAAGTGCGGTCCTGACTATATCGACACCCGCTTCCATGCTGTGGCCACGGGGCGCGATTCTGTTAATCTGGACACCTGGCTGGCTTTTGAAGCACATGTGCGTGAAGTATATGGCCGGTATGGCGCCGATGCCGACGCCTGTGTGGTGGAGGGCGTGATGGGCCTGTTCGACGGCTACGACCGGATGGAAGGCAGCAGCGCGTCCATCGCCCGGCTGCTCGACATTCCGGTCCTGCTGGTGGTCAGTGCGCGTTCTGCCGCCTATACGGTGGCCGCGCTGCTGCGCGGCGTCCGGGATTTCGTACCGGGACTCAGGATGGCCGGTGTTGTGTTCAACCAGGTGGGGTCGCCACGTCATGCCCTGCTGCTGCAGCAGGCCTGCGACGACGCCGGTCTTCGCTGCTTCGGTTTCCTGCCGAAATCGGAGGGCCTGGAAGTTCCTTCGCGGCACCTGGGCCTGACCCTGGCCGCAGAGCAGCAGATGAACCTGTGGATTGACCGGGCTGCAGATCTGGTGGAGCAGCATCTGGATCTCCAGGGCCTGCTGGAAGCATGTTCCTGTCCTTTCGCGGCGCCGGCCGCACCTGTGCGTCCCGTCCCGGGAACGCTGCGGGTGGCTGTTGCCCGCGACGCCGCTTTCAATTTCATTTACAGGGAAAATCTCGACCGGCTCGCGGAGCTGGGTCCCGTATCTTTTTTCAGCCCGCTGGCAGGGGATTCGTTGCCCGACGCGGATCTGGTATACCTGCCAGGTGGCTATCCAGAGCTCTTCGCACGCGAACTGTCTTCGCGTCGGAGGACGATGGAGCAGTTGGGCGCTTATGCTGCAGCGGGCGGCCGTATCCTGGCCGAATGCGGCGGCATGATCTACCTTTCTTCATTTATAGTGTGTGTTGGAGAAGGCTCCTTCCGGATGTGCGGTGTCCTGCCATTTACCGCCACGATGGAAGGAGCCCGGCTCCAGCTGGGTTACCGCCGCCTGGTGGATGCAGCGGGGAGGGAGTGGCGCGGCCACGAATTCCACTATTCCAGGCTGCAAAGTCCGGATGCACTGCCATCCGTGGTGCAGCAATACGATGCACGGGGAGAGACGGTAACCACGCCCTTGTATCGTTATAAAAACGTAATGGCTGGTTACACGCATCTCTATTGGGGAGAAGTCGATATCTTACGTTTATGGGATTGAATATGAGACACATCTATAGATATTTCCTGCTGGCTGCCCTTTTGCTGCTGGCAGTTTCTTGTAAAAATGGGGCGGTAAAGAAGCCTGCTGCCGCATCTTCCGTTTCGGGAGAAAAAGCTGGTCTGGTGACGCCGCGCTATGCCCGGGGATTCAGCGTCAGTTATACGGATGCGGGCGTGCTGGTGGATATCCAGGACCCGCTTCGTGAAGCCGGCGAATCGTTTCATTTCCTGCTGGTTCCGCGGGGTTCGGAGCCTGGGCGGGTGCCCTCCGGCTATTCCGTGCTGGAGGTACCGGTTGAACACGTGGTCTGCATGACCTCGCTGCAGCTCTCCAATTTCATCTGCCTGGATGAACTGGACCGCGTAGCCGGTATCACGAGTACACGCCATCTTCACAATCCTGACATGAATCAACGGCTCGCCGACGGCCGTACCCGGAAGATCGGCATCGAAGGTAACTTCGACAATGAGGTAATCCTGGCCATGGATCCGGACGTGATTCTCATCTCTCCTTTCAAAAGAGGCGGTTACGAGGCGCTCCGGGGCGTGGACATCCCGCTGGTTCCGCACCTGGGCTATCAGGAAACCACCCCGCTGGGGCAGGCCGAATGGATCAAGTTCGTGGGCTTGCTTTGCGGCGAAGAGGAGAAGGCCAACCGGGTTTTCGACGAGATCGAGGCACGCTACAACAAGCTGAAAGCCCTCACCGCTGACGTGCAGGAGCGCCCCGTGGTCCTGAGCGGCGAATTGCATGGCGGCAACTGGTACGTGGGCGGCGGACGCAGCTTCCTGGCCCAGATTTTCCGCGATGCGGGTGGTGAATATTTCCTGCCTGAAGACACGAATGCCGGCGGCCTGAATCTCGATTTCGAGACGGTCTACAGCCAGACGGCCAACGCGAAATATTGGCGTATCGTCAACAGCTACAACGGTACCTTCAGCTACGACGCCCTCAAGGCCGAGGACGCGCGCTATGCCGACCTCAATGCCTTCCAGAACAAAGGGGTGATCTACTGCAACATGCGGGAGAAACCCTTCTACGAAAGCATGCCGGTCCAGCCCGACGTGGTGCTGGCCGACTTGATCCATATTTTCCACCCGGAACTCCTCCCGGCTGACTATCAACCGGTCTTCTACGAACTGCTGCCATGAAACGCTCTGTCGCCGTCGGAATGATCCTGCTGGGCGTGTCCATCCTCGTCCTGTTCTTCCTGAACCTGCTGCTGGGCTCGGTTTCCGTGCCGGCCGGCCAGGTCTGGAAGATTCTCTGGGGCGGGGAAGCGGAGAATACGATCTGGCAGAACATCATCTTGAAATCCCGTTTTCCCCAGGCGCTTACGGCGTTGGTGGCAGGTGCGGGCCTTTCTGTAGCGGGCTTGCAGATGCAGACGGTTTTTCGCAACCCGCTGGCCGGACCGTCGGTGCTGGGCGTCAGTTCGGGTGCCAGCCTGGGCGTGGCCTTCGTTGTGCTTTTGTCCGGCCGCCTGGGCGGCGTGGCCCTGAGCCGGCTGGGCTACATGGGAGAATTCGCCATGACGGTGGCTGCCATCATCGGCGCCCTGGCCATCATGCTGCTTATTGTTTGGGTGGCGCAGAAGGTGCGCGGCAACGTCACGCTATTGATCATCGGCGTGATGATCGGCTATGTGGCGACGGCCATCATCGGCGTGCTGAAGTTCTTCAGTGCCGAGGAAGATGTCCGTGCCTATGTGGTCTGGGGCCTGGGTAGTTTCGCCCGCGTCTCGGGCGGGCAGGTAATGACCTTCGTCATCATCATGGCCATCTTGCTGCCGCTTTCCTTCCTGCTGGTCAAGACCTTGAACCTGTTGCTGCTGGGCGACGGCTATGCCCGCAACCTGGGCCTGAACGTCCGCCGCGCGCGGATGTCCGTCATCGTCTCCGCCGGCGTGCTGGTGGCCATCGTGACCGCCTATTGCGGCCCGATCTCGTTCCTGGGCCTGGCGGTTCCGCACTTGTGCCGGGGTATTTTCCGAACCTCAGATCACCGCGTACTGATGCCCGCTGCGCTGCTCGCAGGTGCTTCGCTGGCGCTCCTGTGCAACCTCATTGCCCGCATGCCGGGCTTTGAAGGAGCGCTTCCCGTCAATTCCGTCACGGCGCTCATCGGTGCGCCCGTGGTGGCCGTCGTACTTTTCAGACACAGAAAGGAGGATACGGGAGAATGAAACGCGAACCGACCATCCGTCTTGTCAACCTGTCCATCGGGTACACGACCAAACATAGCGTGAAAACCGTCTGTGCAGGTATTACTGAGACCATCTATAGCGGGGAACTGACCTGCCTGATCGGTGAAAACGGCGCGGGCAAATCGACGCTGCTCCGTACGCTGTCAGGCTTCCTGTCCCCGATTTCGGGCGAAATAACCATTCTGGACAAGCCCCTGCGTGTCTACAAGGAGAAGGACCTGGCCACGGTCATCGGCGTAGTGCTGACCGAGAAGAGCAATCTGCAGAACATGACGGTCGAAGAACTGGTCGGCATGGGCCGCAGTCCCTACACGGGTTTCTGGGGCCGGCTTTCCGCCGAAGATCGGGCGAAGGTGGGGGAGGCACTCGAGATGGTCGGCATCAGCGGCCTGCGCAGCCGCCTGGTCCAGACCCTGAGCGACGGCGAGCGGCAGAAAGTGATGATTGCCAAGGCTCTGGCGCAGGAAACGCCCATCATCTTCCTCGACGAGCCCACGGCTTTCCTCGACTATCCGAGCAAGGTGGAGATCCTCCGTCTGCTGGGGCGTCTTTCCCGGGAGTTCGGCAAGACCATCTTCCTGTCGACGCACGACCTGGAACTTGCCCTCCGTGTAGCCGATCGGGTCTGGCTGATGTCCAAGCCGGGCCGTCTGCAGACCGGTTCGCCTGAAAACCTTATCATCGACCCGGAAACCGGACGCTTCTACTTCGAAAGGTAAATTTCAAAGAATACAGAAGAAACGGGCTGCGGCGGCCAGAATGACCATCACGATTTCGGCGGCGCGGTTGACGCGGACCGAGCGCTCCATGTCGGCAGTGGTCAGCGGCCGGTCGTTTTCGCCGATGTACGGTTTCCAGACTTCTTCGCCGAAATAGTCGTGGGGACCGCCGAAGCGGCAGTCGAGGATGGCAGCCAGGGCGGCTTCGGGATGGCCGGAGTTGGGGCTCAGGTGCTTGCTGCCGTTTTCGTGTACCCATCTCGTCTTGCCTAACTTCCCGGCGACAAGCAACATCAGGAAAGCGGTGAGGCGGGCGGGAATCCAGCCCGCGACGTCGTCCATCCGGGCGGCGAAACGTCCGAAATCCAGATAGCGTTCGTTGCGGTAGCCGATCATCGAGTCCAGGGTGTTGATCATCTTGTAGGCAACCATGCCGGGAACGCCGAGCAGCGCCAGCCAGAAGAGGGGCGCGATGACGCCGTCGTTGAGGTTTTCGGCGAGCGTTTCGAGGGCGGCGGTGCGGATTTCTTGGGCTGAGAGATTCGCCGTGTCACGGCCCACGATGCGGGCAACTTGCGTGCGGCCTTCCACCAGGGAGCGGTCCACGGCGCGGAATACTTCGCGCACTTCGCGGATGAGGGTGGTACCGGCCAGGCAGTAGAAGATGAGGATGGCTTCGGCGATGCGCTCCAGCCAGACGCCGCATCCGATCAGGGTACCGAGATCCCGGAGGCCGATGAGCAGGGCCAGGGTGATGCCGAAACTGGCCAGCACGAGCAGGATGCTCAGCAGTGCGCCTTTGAGACGGCGTTTTTCGCTTTTGTTCCAGCGTTTTTCTCCGGAGGCAATCAGTTTGCCGAAGCCGACGACAGGGTGGGGCAGCCAGGCGGGGTCGCCCAGCAGCAGGTCGAGGAGCCATCCGGCCAGCAAGGAGAAGACGCGGCTCATCGGTGGTCCTCCAGATAGTTTTTTACGGCTGCGACGAGCAGGTCGTTTTCTTCGCGGGTCTGGGTGGCGATGCGGAAATGTCCGGCGTCCAGTCCTTCGAAATTGGATGAGTCGCGGATGAGGATGCCCTGTTTGTCGGCGAGCCATTGTTTGAGCCCGGCGGCGCTGCCTTGGGCCAGGTGGCAGAGGAAGAAATGGGTTTGCGTCGGCTCGGCCGTCAGGCCTGGGATGGTGTTGAGCGCGTTGCGAAGGCGTTGTGTTTCAGCGAGAAGACTCTCCAAATCGATGGGGCCGGTCTCGGGATGCTGACACAGGTACAGGCCGGCTTCGATGGCCAGGGCGTTGACGCTCCAGGGCATACGGACGGCACGGATCTTTTCTGTCAGGGCAGGATTCGCTGTCATGTAGCCGAGGCGCAGGCCGGGCATGGCGTAGCGTTTGGTCATCGAATGGATTTGGATGACATTGGGATAGCGGACGGCTTCGGCGGCGCTGAGCAAGGGTTCTTTGGTGAAGAATCCATAGGACTGATCGATGACAAATACCGTTTCCGGATTCTCTTCGATGGCCCTCATCAGTTGTTCTTTCGGAATGATGCCCCCCGTCGGGTTGTTCGGATTGCACAGCCACACTACGTCATGCCGGACTTGATCCGGCATCTCGCTCCGCTTGGCGGGCTCTTCCTGAGGCGATTTTGGTCTTGCGGTCTCGGAGGGCCTCAACGCGCAAGACGCAAAATCTCCACCAGGCCAACGCACAGCCCGCGCTCCGCTCGTTGAAAGCGAATGAAGCGCCGGGTGATATCCGGCGAGCGAGCATTTTTTCGCGAGCGAGACGGATACCAGAGGCGCGGAGTGAGCGTATAGTCTAACGGCGTCGGCGTATTCGCTGAAAGTGGGGCCGAGGATGGTGGAATGTGCGTCCTGGAAGGCGTGGGCGGTCAGATAGATGGCCTCGGTGGCGCCGTTGGTGACGCAGACGGAGGCAGCATCAATGCCCAGTCGTCCGGCCAGGGCCCGCTCCAGCGTGTATGGTTCCGGCTCGGGATAGTGGCCGATGACATCGAGCCGCTGGCGCAGATGCGTCTTCAGCAGTTCCAGGTCTACGTGGCCGTAGACATTGGAACTGAAATTCGCCACCATCGGGCGGCTGAAATGAAAGGCATCGTCGCCGTGTCCGTTGATCATCGCTCGGAAAATACCTTACAAAAATAGCAAAAATCGGCCTGGCTTCAAAGCAACATTTGAGCGGAAAAAACTAAATTTGCGCTAGTATTAATGAAAACGAACCCATATGGAGTACAAAGATATCGACATCAGCGCATGGACCATGGTAGGCGAGGGCGGGAACGGCTCTGTTTATACCCATCCGGACGAACCGGGGATTCTCTTGAAAGTGAGCAATCATACACTCTCCGATGGCACGCTGGAGGCCATATCGAAAGAATTTTACACATCGAAGG
>Ga0310786_10011718_pt1 | contig 10913 bp, 9 predicted proteins | sample AusTroGonzalo_MG_FD_203881 | JGI IMG/M metagenome (GOLD analysis project Ga0310786, IMG submission 203881) | Bovine rumen microbial communities from tropical cattle in Woodstock, Queensland, Australia - Gonzalo_03 (v2) (version 2) | ecosystem: Host-associated > Mammals > Digestive system >...
TAACAAACAAGATAAGATTGCCGGAAAATCTGTAATTGATGAAAACATGTCTGACCACACATCGTCTGTTGAAGATTATGACTGGTCTTACTTATATACTGACCAAACTGACCATATTGCTGAAGGTATTCACGCAAATGGTGACCATGAGTTCTTTGCACCGGTTACTTTTAGAAAGATAAACTGGTCTGATGATAATTTGAGTGATTTGTCTACTGCGCTCAAAGAAAGCGGCTTTACTGGAGGAACGGGCGATTGGTCTGACAATGAGTCACTTGAAATCCCTATTCCTGAAATGGCTATCATCAATTTTACTAATATTGACCAGATGCCACAAACCAAAGATACAAATGCTCATGCATATATGCAGTTCTGGGATATGCACGGCAACTATTTCAAGAAGAAGGTAATTGCTAATGCTCAAGGTTCTTCTTCAATGAAATGGTCAAAGAAGAACATTGGAATTGATATTTGTAATGATGATTGGATTGGTGATGATACATTCAAAATCAAATTTGGTGATTGGGTGCCCCAGGATTCATTCCATATCAAAGCTTATGCAACAGACTATTTCAAGTGTGTTGGTCTTGTTGGTTATGATGTAGTAAAAGAAGTAATGGACACGAGAGTTTTGAATACAACCTGGAAACAAAATGCAAATTACGGTACTAATCCGGTTGCTACAAAGACAGTTTCACCGAGAATTGACAGCGGCGCATTATGCTACCCACAAGGATTTATTTGTAAAGTTTACTTGAATGGAAATTTTGAAGGTTTGTTCTGTTTCCAGCTGAAGAAGCACAGAGATAACTATAATATGAATAAGAAAGATACCAAAAACATTCATATTGAAGGTATGCTTGGTGCTACTTATTTCTGGAATGGCAACATTGACTGGACGCAGTTTGAGGTCAGAAATCCTAAAGATTTGATTTCTTATGATGGTTCTAAATACGATGGTGATAACCCAACTGAACTTATTGATAGCTCATCACCATATTATGACAGTTCTAACTCTAAACACAAGAACACAGCTAAGGTAAAACAATACATCATAAACTTATCTCAAAGAATGCTTGAAGTCGTCAATGCTGGTAATGATAAGACATTATTTGAAAAATATTTTGGTTTAGATAGTTGTATTGATTATGCAGTACTTAGTGATGCTATTTATAATTACGACTATGTAAAAAACATTCAATGGACTACATGGGATGGTGAAAAATGGTTCTTGAATTTCTATGACCTTGACTGTACGTTGGGTGCCAACTCTGCAGCTGATTCTATTCACTATCCTACAAATACACACACAACTACAGCTACAATGCACCCATTGAATTTCGTATTGAATAATTATAATACAGAACTTGAAGCACGTTGGGCTGAATTACGCAAAAAGAAAATTATTGATGCAAAACATATTTCGGACAAGCTTGACCATTATATGAAAACTTGGGGTAAAGATGCTTATGACGCAGAAGAGGAAAGATGGCCTGACTACCCATATAATAGAGATATGATTGTAGATACAGAAAACTGGGAACTTGAAGTTGATTCTGATGGAAATCCTGTGATTTATACTGGAGTATATCATATCTGGAATGAATCTACTAATTATGCTCAAGGATATGTTGTGCAGTATAATCCTTCAACTAGTAGTCAGCCATCACAAGGCTGGTATTATAGATTTACTGCAAAACAAAACAATATAAATAAAAAGCCAGTTACTAAAACAGGTTTCAAAGATAACTTCTTCAGAGTTTATAACTGGCTACAAATGCAAATTTCAAACATGGACACAGTTTATCATTATACAGAAGGAGAATAGTTTATGGCTATTATTTTTACATTAGATGAATCCGTTACCGATCCGGATTTGCCAAAAGTTGGAGAAATGTTCTTTGACATTTCTATGACTGAACCTTTTACTTTTAGATATTCAACCAATGCAGCTGTTGAATATACTGCAAGAATTATTGGTGACGGTAATTTTTATTCTGACGATACATATACTACATCGGTTGGAAAATCAATTTCACAGACTACATGGTTCTTATATTGTTCACCTGGAACATATAGAATTGGTATTACGCAGAAGTATTTAGCTCGTGATATTGGTGATGACCTGAACTTAGCTGATAAGGAAAAGATTGAGTTTGACCTTCGTTCTTTGAAGTATTGCTCATTCAATAACCAGTTGTTCTCTTCTCACTGGAAGCTGAAGAATTTTGCAGGTGAAAATATTCCTAATCTTATCTACTGGAACGCCAACGACGCTACTGGAATTGAAGGTGATGTTTCTGAATTCCAGTATGTTTCTGATCAGATGATTGGTTTGAACGTCGGTTATACAGGTCTTTATGGTGACGGTGTTGCTGCTTTTGGACCTAAGACACAGTTGAACTTGCTCGTTACACATGAAACACAGATTACTGGAACTTATGATCAGGTTTGTGACGCTATGTATACAAACGGACGCAGAAGTGGAACAATGACAATCAAGATGGCAGAAGATGACGTGCTTCACACTGTTACTTTTGATGAAAACGGTTGGACAGAAGCATAAGGTATATTATGAATGGTATTGGAAAAGTATACACAACACGCATACAATATCCACATTTTTCAGGTTTAGGTGTTTATGACCCTAATAAGGTCTTCACTAAACCAGATGAAAATGGTAAAGTGTATGTAGATGATGTGTTGTCTTCAATATGTAAAGCTAATGAAGTACCACCTAAAGATTATGTAGTCATTGGTGGAAAAACATATAAGATAGTTACAATTGGTAGTCAAACATGGCTTGCTGAAAATTTGGAATATCTTGATGATAATATTGTTTTAGGTAATGACGACGTTTCATCTACAGTTGCACAGGCTAACTGGTTTGCTAATAACCAGTCTTCTAGCTATGGTCTTTTGTATAATTATACAGCAGTAAAATATATTGAAGACAATAAGTCAACTATTTGCCCTGGATGGCACGTGCCAACTGAAAATGAACTGAAAGTAATTGCTGATTTAGGTTATACTGCAGTTCGTGATGATTCATGGACAAACTATCCAGGAGATAATAGTTCTGGATTTACTTTGAAAGCAGCTGGTCAATTCACTGGCACATTTAGTAATAAAGGACTAAGCACAGGGTTATTGTCTATTTCAACTATGGGTGATTTAGCACGAAGATTGAATTCAGTGAATCTTACTAATGAAATATCATCTACTACTAAAACTGTTCAGTTGTCATTACGTCTAATCAAGGATTCATAATATCTAATTTTTATAGAGGAAACATAAAGTATGTTGCAGAATTTTGATGAAATAATCGACAAATGCAGAAGTTTCCTGAAAAAGTCTTCTAATAGATATTCATCAGAGATCTCGAAGCAAGTCAATGATCTCGAAGCTTTTCAGGGAAACTTTTGGACAGACACTGTAAAGAAGCAGTATTTACGAACAGGAAAAAGAAAGTATTGTCTACATTTTTCTGACTGGTCAGTTTTAGCTAATGCTATCGTTTCGCCCTATACTCAGTCACCTTGGCACATCGAACTTACTAATCGTTTAGGTATGGAAGATGTTCAAGAATTTATCAACTCTATTGAAGGTGACAATGATATAAAATTTGAATTCAAGAAAGCTTTGACCCGTGCTGTTGTTTGCGGCGCAGGATATCTTGTCATTACTACTATTACTGACGAGGTTACGGGCGAACCTAAGATTACTGCTGAATTTGTTACTAGACAGTCTTCTGTTGCACTTGACCCTATGTGTGAAAAGACAGATTGTTCTGATGCTGAAGAAGGCGCTATCGTAAACTATATCACGTTGTCAAAAGCAAAACGTCTTTACGGTGAAGAAGTTGTACCTTATAAGTTTCCTGATAATCAACCTAAATTGAACTTCAATGGTATTGAACAATGGCCAAACCTTGAAGACTGTGTTCAGATTGTTTCTTACTATAAGAAAAATGAAAATGGTTTTGTCGATTATTACAAGATCTGCGGAAATTATGTTGTAGAACAGTTGGAATTACCTATCAGATATATTCCTATCGTTCGTTTTGCCGGTTATGAACAATACACTAACACTGGTATGAAATATTCTGGTATTGTTGACAAGACATGGACTTTGCAGCTTGGTTTGAATATTGCTTATTCTACTTTGATGGAACGTGCTAACCGTTCTATCAAGGCTAATATCATCATGAGTAATCAGGCTGGTCAGAATCTTGACCCATATTATGAAAAGAAGGAAGATGAAGATGGATCGATTATTATGTATAATCAGGGCGCTGACATTCCACAGGTTATTCGTGAAAGTTTCGAAACTGGTGACCTTAGTTCTATCATTGAAAATACACGAAACCTTATTGCTGATGTTATTGGTATTCCATTAGCTGGTATTCTTGGTGATACTGACAAGACTGCTACTGAAATTCTTATTCAGAACAACAACAAGGAATCTAATGTTGCCATTTTCTATGATAATGCATATAAGGCCAATAGAACTGTTGGTAAAATCATTGTAGAAATGCTAAACGGTGGTGAAGATATCAATTTTGACCTTGAAAATGGACCTGATATTATTACTAATAATCTAAAGCACAGACAAGAACTTACTGCTATTGCTGGTTTGATGCCACCTGAAATGCAACCACTCGTTGCTGTTCACATGTGTAATACAGTTGATTCTGATTTTGTTGAAGGAGTAAAGGCTGATATTATTGCTAATCTTGGACAGAATTTGAAGATTGTTTCTGAAGAACCAACTGATCCAGTTGCTATTCATGAACTTGAACAAATGAAGGCTACACTCGACGCAACTATGCAGCAACTTGAACTCTTGAAACAAGAAAATGAACAGATGAAGCTCGAAGCTCAGTCTATGGCAGTTATGTTACAGAGTACTAAGGAAAAGAACATGATTGACCTTGCTAAGCACCAGGATAACATGGAACTTCAGGCTGCTAAACTTCAGCTCGAAGCTGATAAACAGGGTATAGATATCAACCTTGATATAATGGACAAGCAGGCTGAACTTGCTAAGACCGCAGCTGAGATTGAAGAAAAGAAAATCGATATTGCTGAAAAGGCTATGGGGATGTTCTAATGCGATTCGAACTAGGTAAACTCACTCGAAATGGTTTATTGAACCATTATGCCGAAGACGCAGCTTATCGTCAAACACCTGAGGAACATGACGCTATGATTCATAAATATGAACAAGAGGGTCAGACACCTATGGAACGTTTGGTGGCTACACAACGCGGTATTGACGAGGAAAAGATAAACCCTAAGTATTGGGATGATGAAGCACCACGTTGGGACCTTGGTGGTTCTTCTTCATGGATTGACGGTATTGAGTATATTCCTTCTTTAGGTCTTGCAGTTATGAAAACTGACGGAAAGGAATATTATTACCCAATGAATGCTGACGAGGTTGGTGACTGGATGACTTCTGACAGTCTTGGTTCTTACTATAACGCAAATGTAAAATTGAAAAAGTAAAGAGGATTTCACATGAGAATGTTTGATAACCGAAATAGTTGGTTGGATAATGAAGGAAAACCTTTGGTTGGAAGGGTCAAGTTCTGTAAACTTCACACTACTGTTCTTGAAAATATCTACAATATGAACGGTACTGTTGTTCTTGCTAACCCGCAATATACTAATACCATTGGTCAACTTGAACATCAAGTTTTCTTGAAAGATAAAACTGATTATACTATTCGTTTTGAAAAATACATTGGTAACGGTGACATGAGTGAAGACCAGGATAACTGGCAGGATGTATATTCATGTGATAACATTTGGGACACTTATGGAATTGAAGTCGATTCTACTACTTTTCAGCTTGTAAACAATATTGATGATTTACGTGCTTGTGACCCTTCTACTATAACAACTCGTGATAATCATAAGGTTGTTATTCTTGGCGGTTATAATGTTATTGGTGATAAACCGCAAGTAATGTATATCTGGAACCCTAATTCTATTGAAAATGATAATGGGGGTTCTGTAATCAAGGTTGGTTCTATTGCAACTGGTCGTTGGGAACTTTGTAATACATTTAGTTCAGATGGTATTGATGTTCGTCACTTTGGTGTATTTGGAACAGATTCTAAACAGGATGCAACAGATTTGATGAGTCTTCAAATTGGAGTTGCAAACACTTATGCTGCTTCTGTTGGATTACCTTTGTATTTTCCAACTATCAATGGTATTACCTGGTATAAGTTCAATAATCTGAATATTGCTGGCGCAAAGTTTGCTAAAGAAACCAAAGTATTTGGTAATAGCGGAACGTCATCTATTATAACTGTATATAGCGAAGACGAATATCTTGATGTTTTCAACAATAGCGATTATAATGCAGTATTTACTATAAGAGGAACAACTGTGAAGACTTCATGGGGTGTAAACTCTAATAATTGTGTATTTGACCCTTCATATAAACTTATTGTCGATTCTATTGTAAACACATTCAATAATACATTTACTGATGTTATTGTTGATTGCCAATACGAAATAATTGGATGCTCATTTGATAACTGTGAATTACACTCTGTTGAAAAGCTTGGTGCAGATAACATATTCAGAAATTGTCGCTTGTCTGAACAGATGTTTACTGACGGTGTAGATTTTGGTACTATAACTGTTTATGACGACGATATAATTGACCTTGAGGAATGGCCAACTACATCTAAATGGTTGACACTTGTTGCTCAAAATAATAATACAGTTCTTGATTTCAGAGGAAGAACTCTAGATTCTTCATGTATATTGAACTGGGCTACTAGGGCAACTTATAAGAATGCTAAATTCGACGGTTTTACTGTAAAACAAACAACAGTTGTATTTGATAATTGTTCTGGTAACTTGAACATTGTCACTAACGCTGATTTGAAATCTGTTGCATTATATAATACAGATATAACTATTGTCAACATGAATGTTCAAAAGATAACTGATATTCTTTTTGCAAGAAATTCAACTATTTCTTGTAATAAAAATATTACAGTACCGCATATTCAGTTTGCTTACTCTGCAATAAATGCTGAAAACAATATATTCTATTCTGATAGAATTGAATTGAATTATTGTTCAATAAACACAGCATTGAGTGCGGCTGAAGTTATTGCTAAAGACACAACGTTCAACAAGAATATATTAGCTAATGTGCCAACTCTTGTAAATTGTACGATACAGGCTATTGTTCGTCAGAATAAAGGACCAACAATAAATTTCTTGATTCAGAATTGTATTTTTGGCCCAAATGCATATCATGATATCTATAGTGATGTTCAGAACACGGTTGTTATAGGTAAATGGATTGGTAATATTGGTCAGGGTAATAATCCTATCAGAATTGATATAACTAATCTTGTTTGGACAGATAGTCTTCACACATATACCTACGAAAACAATATTGGTACCTTCTTACCTACTACAAATTCAAAAACTTTGGACCTTGAACCAGTAATAACTTTGCCAATGCCGGTATTTCCGACTACTTATCAAAACAAGGCTTATTTTATTGACCCTGGATTGATTGTAAACCCGGCCGGTTTGTCATGGTATAGTGGTATTCTTCTTGATTTAGATGCTCAGAATATTCCAGTTTTCTATATTGGTAATCCAGCATTTGACGCAGAAGTTGAAGTAACCTGGAAGTCAAATAATGGTACGTTCTATACAGGTAACTTATATGAAGGTTATGGACATGCTTATGCAAAGCGCTCATTTGGTGCGGTCGGTGGTATGAAACCTTCAACAGATAAAATGAGAGTATGGGTACAGCAGTTCATTCAACAGTGTGAAAATAATACATTTACTGATGTAAAAGCTAAAGTAACTGTTACTATCAAACGATAGATTTCTATAAGGTAAACAAATTCTTTTCAAATGATATATGTATATCTATCCTATATTATATCATTTGAAAGAAAAAAGTGTACCTTATAACTTTACTAATTTTATATAGAAACAGGCGGAAAAACCAAATGTTTCTTTACGGGTTGTCATGTACCAAGGCGGCGATTGACACTTGCAATGTTGATGGAAGAGTTCGATTCTCTTACGATCCACTGATATTTTCATAACAACGGTGGTTATGAATGAAAAAAGATTCACCGGTCAATAGGAAACATATTTATTATGAATTCAGAACAAGTCAATGAACTCTACAAGAAATATGCAAATGTAGAGGAAAAATCCAAAACTGAAACTGATAAGGTTGAAACCCCGGCGAAGGTTGAAACTAAGGCGGAAGAGGTAAAGGAAGAACCGAAAGCAGCTGAGACTATCGATTCTGACAATAAAAACTCAGATGCAGCAAAGGAAGAGACTAAGGCTACGCCGGCTGAAGACAAACCTAAGGCTGAAGAAAAGAAACCTACTTATTCACAGCAAGAAAAGATTGATTTTGCTTTTCAGAAGAAACAAGCTAAAATCAAGAAGCTCGAAGCTCGTAATAAGGAACTTGAAGAAGAAATAAAGAAGATGAAAGGTCTTACTTTAGCAGACTTCAAGGACAAAGTGGAAGACTATGTAAACTACAAAGTTGATTATAATACAAAGCAGCAAGAATATAATAGGAATAAAGAAGAGTCAATTCGATTCCAAAATGAAGAAGCTGAACGAATCAATAATGAAAAGATTACACGTTGTTTTCCAGATCCGTTGGAACAGGCAAAATATAATCAGATTGTTCAAGCAGAAGGCGCCAAGTTGGTTGCAAAACTCGACGAGGCAGATCCTGAACAAGCAGTCTTAGGATATCTTGACGATTCCGATATATCACCAGTTCTTGTTCGTTTGATGATTGCAGAACCTTCTTATCTGAATGAAGTTCTTTCTAAGAGATCTGCTATGGGTAAATATCGTGCTATGGAAAAGCTGGAAGAAAAGGTTCGTTGGGCACAGGAAAAGATGAGTCAACCAAAGGAAGAAGTACCGGTTGCAAAAGAGGAAGAAAAGAAACCGGCAATTCCAGTTATTGGATCAGTGACTAAGTCTGAAGCTCACAAAGATTCTAAACCAGTGTTTGACGCAAATGCAGTCTTACACAAGTTGAAAACAAAAAACAAATATCACAAATAATAAATGGTCTTATTGACCGAAGGAAAATGAAAAATGGCTATTGCTTCTAATAATACATTTGTTACTAACAAGCTTTGTACGCTTGTTGCTATTCGTGCAGCTGAAGCTGCTGGTTACCTTACTGTTGGTTCTAAAAAGTATTTTGCTAATCAGATTGCTGGCAAAAACAACGGTCAGGATTATGATTTCTACATTCGTGACACTGGCGATGCAGTCAACCGCCTTGCTTACCAGGATGGTGATAAGATTGCTCTTTCTGAACGCAAGGTCACCCTTTCACTCGACCCATGGCACGTTCTCATCAACACCAACGCTATCGAAAAGTATACCGATATCGAAGACTGGGAAGATGAAATTGCTAAACCGAACGGTCAGAAGTTGATTCAGGGTGTTGTTCGTAAAGCTATCGAAAACGACCTTGGTAAAGTTGGTACTGCTTTCATTGGTTCTGGTTTCGCACCGCTCTCACAGGCTGCTGGTCACCTTGCTTCTGTTGTTTCTGAAGACCTTTATGGCTTCGTTGATCCGAACGTTGAAGCTATTTTGACTTCTAACGGTCAGCAATTTGTACCGGTTGATGCACCTGACATGTATTCTAAGGGATTGCTTGGTCGATTCCACGGTGCTGAATATCGTTCTCAACGCTGGATGCCGGTTGTAAATATCACTTCTGGTGTTTCTAATGCGCTCAATGCTGCTTCTGTTACCGCTGCTGCAGTTGATGGTACTGATTCTAAGATCTTCAACCTTTCTATTTCTGGTGCTTCAGTTTCTGGTATTACAATTCCTAAGGCTACACCGCTCTTCATCGAAGGTGTAAAGGCTTGTGATACTGTTGGTGATGCTACTTCTATGGATCAGGCTTTTATCGTTCTCGAAGCTGTTACTGCAACCGCTAACACTGTTGTTGCAAAGGTTCGTGCTAAGGATATTACTAAGGGTGGTACTCGTGAAATTGCTAAGGAAGACAACTCTAGCTTCTCTGCTGTTTCTGCTATCACTGGTAAAGTTTCTGCACCTGAAGCTGGCAAGTACTTCACTGGTATTGTTCGTGCTGATGGTTCGTTCGAATTCGAAACTCTTGACAAGCTTGATGCAGCTGGTGCTGAATATGAAAAGTCACCGAACGTTGAAGGACTTACTGTTCACCAGAACCGCCTTGTCGACCTTCGTGATATGACTGACGACACTCGTTGGGACATTGTTACCCTTGCTGGTACTGTTGAACCACGTGCTGTTGCTATGTTCTACGTCAAGTAATCATAAGTAAACAAATATTAGTAAAGGGTTGGTCAAATGGCCGCCCTTTTTCTATTTTATAATACAGAGGTAAATATGCTTTATACTTTATATTTCGTTTTTGCTATTTTAGCTATAGGCTGTATTTTCTTTGATGAAGACGACTGGAGGAAATAAATGGAATCATGTGATAACTGTAATGAAAATTGCAAATATACAAAAGAATGTTTAGGTGAAGGTGTACCTTTTCAAAGGCTAAGACGAATTACCGGATATTTGGTTGGTGATATTTCACGTTGGAATAACGGAAAATATGCTGAACTTATGGATCGTGAAAAACATGACCAGGAGGAAAAGAATGAATAATATCGTCATAAAGGATTGGTCTAACTGTTGTGATTATGAAAAAGTAAACGGTTTATATGTTCTAAAACAAAACGTGTATATTGAATTTACTTATAACAGTTCTAGACTTAGATTTGTCGTTGATAAAGGGGCAATGACTGATGGATTGTCTGTGCCAAAGATTTTCAGATGGTATTTACCTGATTGGGATAACAAGAACGTTCT
>Ga0310786_10011719_pt1 | contig 10913 bp, 7 predicted proteins | sample AusTroGonzalo_MG_FD_203881 | JGI IMG/M metagenome (GOLD analysis project Ga0310786, IMG submission 203881) | Bovine rumen microbial communities from tropical cattle in Woodstock, Queensland, Australia - Gonzalo_03 (v2) (version 2) | ecosystem: Host-associated > Mammals > Digestive system >...
AATCCAGGATTACATCTGGTCATCGCCGGTCGTCACAGGCACCCTGGGCGGACCCGACCAGATGGTGACCATCAACTCGGCTGACTACCCTGAAGTGGAGAAATATTTCAGAGGGAAGATGTACCTGGCCATCCGCACGCTGGATAGTGGCCGGCAGGAGCTGACCATCATTCCCTACGGTTACTGCACGAAGGCCAAGGATGGTGCATATTATGCCCTGACCATCACCGTGGCAGGCTCACCCGGCACTGCCGTTGACCTGTGGCAGGACGCCTACAAGTTCGTTCCATACGAGGGTGAGGGCTATATCACCGGCGACGATGTCATTTCTGCCAATGACTGGGCCAGCACGCCCGATGTCATCAGCGTGGGCGCATGGTGCGCCAATACCACCGAGCGTGCTAACGAACAAGGTAACGAGGATCAAGACCAGTCAGAAACGTACACCCTGGGCGACATCGCCTATTTCAGCAGCTATGGCAAGATGTTCAACGGTGTCACACAGCCAACCGTCTGCGCCCCAGGCGTCAATGTGGTGTCGGCGGGAAATCAGTACAACGATGTCGTGAATGGCATCGCCCCTACCTACATCGAAACGATGACGTGGCAGGGCTACCCCTACGTAAGCATGAGTGGCACGTCGATGGCCTGTCCTGCTGCGGCGGGCATCATAGCCCTGTGGCTGGAGGCCAATCCGAAGCTCACCCTGGCCGACGTAAAGGATATTCTGGCAAACTCGTGTGACAACGACGAGTTCACCGCAAAGAATCCTATCCGTTGGGGCTACGGCAAGATCAATGCCAAGAAGGGTCTGGACTATATGCGGCAGGCTACGGGCATCAAGTCAATGTTCAATGTTCAATGTTCAATGTTCAATGATGAAAGCTGGTACACGCTGGACGGTCGCCGCATCAGTACCAAGCCGACAGCAAAGGGCATCTATATATATAAAGGTAATAAGACAATCATAAAATAATCAAGCTATATGAAGCAAATGATGCAATGGGTGCTGGCCGCCACCCTCGTTTGCGGCGCAAACATGCTGACATCGTGTGAAAACGATGACAATTACATTGTGCCGACTCCTGATGAGCCGGTGGTGCTGAACTGCGAGAAGCCCGACTATCTGAAGGAGGGCGACAAGGTGGCATTGATTTCACCCTCATACTTCACCCCGATGGAGAACGTGGAGAAGACAGCCGACATACTGCGTGGCTGGGGCTTGGAACCCGTCATCGGGCCCAACGTGGGCAAGGTGGTGGACGGAAAGTATGCCGGCACCGTGGCCGAGCGCGTGAGCGACATCCGCTGGGCGCTTAGCGACCCCGACATCAAGGCCATCATCTGCAACCGGGGCGGCTATGGCACCATCCAGTTGATTGATCAGCTGACATTGGCCGATCTGAAAGCCTCGCCGAAATGGCTGGTGGGCTTCAGCGACATCTCCACCCTGCACGGCCTGCTGACCCGCGCCGGCGTGATGAGCATTCACGGCACCATGAGCTCGTTCTTAGCCAAGGGCGGCACCGACGAGACCAGTACGCTGATGCGCGACCTGCTTTTAGGAAAAGTGCCCCGCTACGAGCTGCCTGCACACAAGCAGAGCATCACGGGCACGGCCACCGGCACACTGGTGGGCGGTAACATCTGCACCTTCGCACCCAACCTCGGCACGCAGGCCGATGCCACCATGGGCAAGGACCTCATCCTCTTCGTTGAGGAAGTCGAGGAGTCGATGCACAACATCGACCGCCAGATGCACATCCTCCAGATGAACGGTGTGCTCGAACGCTGCCGGGGCATTATCCTCGGCGAGTTCACCGACTGCGGCAAGGAGTTCACCTACGAGAGCGTCGAGGCCATGCTCCATGAGATGCTGAAGGATTACGAGATCCCCGTGCTCTGCGGCTTCCCTGCCGGTCATGGCGACGTGAACCTGCCCCTCGTCATGGGTGCCAGCGTCACCATCGACGTTCGTGCCGACGGTGCCACCCTGCAGTTCAACATTGACGGCGAACAGCAGCAAGTGAACACGGCAGACATCACGGTTCCCACCACGCCCGCCGCCGTCCGCATGCGATTGGCTGGAAAGATGGAATAATAAATAATGTGTAATACGAGAACAAGGTCGATGGCACACTGACAATTAAATAGATAACAAACAAAACAGAATTATGAAAAGAACAGATTACAAGCAACCGACGATTAGACTCGTCGATGCACAACCTTGGATGACGCTGCTAATGGGCAGTGGCAAACTGCAGGACTACGACGTAAATAACTATGATGAGTCCAGGTCTTCCAGAAATCACAATGTATGGGATGATGATGATTCTAATGATTAAACAAAAGGAGGACAGTTTTATGAAAGATATAAGAATTAACGAATTGAAAAACTTGAGTGTGGCTGCCCTGCTCATTGCATCGGCCACATTCGTTGCCTGCTCAAGTGATGACAACATCATCGACACTCCGCAACATCCCGTGAACCCAAAGAACACAGTAACCCTGACAACAACAGTGAGCATGGACGGTGCAGAGACCCGCGCACTGACCAGCGGCGGCGTGAAGACATTTGCTGCAGGCGAGACAATTGCCGTGATCTATCAGAATACAAGCGGCGCGACCGTTAAGGCCGAGAGCGAAGCCCTTGGTACTGACGACATCACCGACGAAGGCAAATCGGCCACTTTCACCGTGACGCTTGATGACCCCGACAATACGATAGATGTGACCTATATCTATCCCGCAGCGATGGCCAACAGCGATGGCACACCGAACTACGATGCGCTCGCTACGCAAGACGGCTCGCTCACGACCCTTGCCAGCAATCTGGACTATTGCTGTAAAACGGCCAGCTGGGACGACTCTTCCCTGCCCTCCGGCGTAGAGCTTGAAAACCAACTCACCATCTGTGCGTTCACCCTCAAGGACTGCTTTGGCTCCAGCATCATCACCAGCAGCCTCTCCGAAGTGACCGTCAGCGACGGTACCAACACCTACACAGTGGCACCCGCTACCGGCAATACCTTCGACGACGATGTCATCTACGTAGCCATGAAGCCTGTGACAACCAACGCCGCCCTCGAACTCACTGCCACCGACAATACGAAGTATTACGCAAAGGCCGCAACGAGCCGCACATACCCCGCCAATAGTCTTAATAATATCAGCATGAAAATGTATGAAGTTATCATTGGCAAGTTCACCGTCGACAACAGTGGCAAGCAGGTTTATTTCGCCAAGGGCAACCTGCAGGCAACGACAAGCAACTTAGGCTCAACCTGGACATGGCAGTTCGCCGAGAATCAGTGGGACAAAATTGGCGACGCAATCGCCAACATCAACATTAACGGCAATGGCACTGTATCCACAAATGGCACCGTTGACCTCTTCGGATGGAGCACAGGCACTACAGTACTTGGAATACACAATAGTACCAATAATAACGATTATCGTAATGATTTTGTTGACTGGGGCTCAGCCGCAGCGGTGACTGCTGGCATCGGTACAGGCTGGTACACACTGAGTGGCGCTGAATGGTGGTATCTTTTCGGGCTGGATGAAAGAGAAGATCACCGCCGTCCCACGAATTCAGGCTACCACTATTGCAAGGCACAGGTGAACGACGTACCTGGTGTCATCCTGCTACCCGACGATTGGGACACAAACTACCACGCCCTAACTTTCTACGATGAACTCAACTTATCTTTTGATGCCAGTAATATCGACAAAATCACTCTTGCAGAGTGGAATAGTGACTTTGCTCCTCACGGTGCTGTTTTCCTGCCGACAACAGGACAGCGTAATAGCAATACAGTCTCTAATCCTAAGGGAAGACTATACTACTGGTCTTCGACGGGGGGTACTAATAACAATAACGTGCCGATTGCCTATCAGGTATATATCGCTGGTAATCAGGTGAATCCCAACACTGGTGCCAGTAGGTACCTGGGCAACGCTGTCCGCCTCGTTCGTAACGTCAAGTAGCAGCCCTGTAGATTAGATGAACTGAGTTACATAGAACAACTTAAATTATAAAACAATGAAAAGAAAAGATTATCAGAAACCGACGATGCTGGTTGTCAAGTTGCAACAAAGGACGATGCTGATGAGTGGCAGCAATAGTAAAGCCACATTGCGGGATTACACTTGGAATAGTGATACAAATGGAGATCCAGTAGAAGAGTAACGAACCCACTAAAACGAAGAAAGCAATGAAGACAATCAAATATCTTAGCATGGCCGCCCTCGCGTTAGTGGGTGCAGTAATGGTCGGCTGTTCAAGCGATGACAACATCATCGACGAGCCACAGCAGCCCGCGAGCAAAGACAATGTAGTAACCCTGACGACTACCGTCAACCTCGACGGCGGCGATGCCACCCGCGCGCTCAGCAGCACGGGCGTGAAGACCTTCGCCGCAGACGAGACGATGGCCCTGGTGTATAAGAACACGGGCGGCTCGACCGTGAAGGTCGTGAGCGCAGCCCTGACCGATGGTAACATCACCGATGGCGGCAAATCGGCCACGTTCACCTTCACCCTCGAAAATCCCGACAAGGATCAGAACGTGACCTACATCTATCCCGCAGCGATGGCCAAGGACGACGGCTCGGTGAACTACGACGCCCTCAACTCGCAGGACGGCACGCTCGCCACCCTCAGCAGCAGCCTGGACCTGACCACCAGCCCCGCCACCGCCTGGAACGGCAACAATCTGCCTGCCGTTACGCTCGCGAACCAGCTGGCCATCCTCGCCATCACGCTGAAGGATGAAGCAGGTACGAGCGACATCACCAGCAGCATCACGGGCCTAACCCTGAGCGACGGCACCAACAGCTACACCGTCAGCGGCCATGATGCCGACGGACACATCTACGTGGCTATCCGTCCCACGACCGCTGCCACTATCGAGGTTACTGCCACCGACGGCACCAAGACATACGTCAAAGTCCTGAGTAGCAAGAGTTACGCTGCAAGTAATGGCTATCCCCTTAGTTGGAGAATGGCTGTTAAGGGCAAGTTCTCCGTCAGCTCTACCAAGCAGGTCTATTTCTCAAAGGGTAACCTGCAGGCAACAACCAGTAATAAAGGAACAACTTGGACATGGGCTTTCGCCGAGCACCAATGGGACAAGATTGGCGGTAAAGATCAAAGCGGATCTGGAACACAAACTGGTAACAACTACATCAACGGCAACGGAACCCTTTCAGCAAATGGTACCGTTGACCTCTTCGGTTGGAGCACTTCTGCTACACATCTTGGTATACACAATAGTACCAATAATAGCGATTATAGTGGTAACTTTGTTGATTGGGGCTCAGCCAAAGAGGTGTATGATTGCATCGGTACCGGCTGGCGCACGTTGACTCGGACAGAATGGGAATATCTGTTATGTCCTAATTCTGGAATAGATCACCGTAACACTACCTCTGGTATGCTCTATTATAAGGCACAAGTAAACGGCGTTAATGGCCTCATTGTCTTTCCTGACAATTGGAGCACCAGCTATCATACTCTGACGGCGTCAAATGTCAACAATAACGATATTAGTTTTGAAAGCACCAAAATTACAGAATCTGTTTGGAATACTGACTTTGCGTCACACGGTGCAGTGTTCCTGCCAGTAGCTGGCCAGCGTCATGTAAATAATAATTACGTTGAGTATCCTAATGGCAGAGGACATTACTGGTCTTCTACGCCCTATGAGACGGGGACTGCTTTCCGTTTGTACTTCACAGGTAATAGTTCGGACTGGAGCTACGGGGTCAGCAGTAGTAGGCGCTTCGGTTACTCCGTCCGCCTCGTTCGCGACGTCAAGTAGTAATAAGAAGTGAGAGAAGTTCTTGGCGAGCTAAGCGACCAAGGTCGAGCCAACGACGATAGCTGGTACACAATCGACGGCAAGCCCGCAAAGAAGGGTATATATATAAATGGTATAAAAGTCGTGAATATTTAGACAAGGAATAATTATTATATGTATTCAGGTAAAAAGATTGTCCAACCACCCTATCTAAAGGCAGGGGACAAGGTGGCCCTTGTATCCCCTGCCTATTGGGTGCCGCAGGAGGCCCTGCAACAGGCGGCAGAAACCATCAGGAGTTGAACAGTTGTATTCCGCTGATTGAGAGCACCGTGTTCCCTGGATGTGACAAATGAAAGAGCTGTACTGACTTACAACATCAAAGGTCCTATGGAACCATACGAATTCGATTTTGCACCCACGAAACTGATTAAGGAAAAAGAATTATAATTACTCGCCGGAGCAGATGGCCGACTTGTTTGAGAGTCCGAGCGTGAACAAGGTGTGGGGCAAGATAGACAAGATGTTTAGCCCAGCCGTCTACGCATACATGTCGGACGCCAGCCACTTCGATGCAGTGCCGGAGGTGGCTGCCAATGCCGGGCAGGCCCTGCACCGCGCCCTGGCCTACAACTCGCTCATCACGGGATGGGAGCCACAGCACCGCATCCAGTTCTTCCATTCGAAACCTGACGTCATCGTGCCCTACGGCAACTACCTCGCCTTCCGCGACGCTCACCCGCAGGGCGAGGGAAATATGTATCGCATCGACGACACCTTCAGTGCCAGCGACCATCTTGATGCCGGCGCGTCATTCCTGATGACGCTCTTAGCCGTGAAAAGCTATGGTGCCTACTTCAACTGGCTCTGCGAGGGCAGCACAACTGGTATCACTGAGATGGAAGATGTTAGAAATAAGATGTCAGATGGTTGGTACACTTTCGACGGCCGCTGCATCAGTACCAAGCCGACAGCAAAGGGCATCTATATATATAAAGGTAATAAGACAATCATAAAATAATCAAGCTATATGAAGCAATTGATGCAATGGGTGCTGGCCGCCACCCTCGTTTGCGGCTTGATCACGGCGTGCAGCAACAACGACAATTCTGCCGACCCGGCACCCGGCGTTGACGGCAAGATTGTGGGCAACTGGTGCTCCGACGTGTCGGGCAAGACATACGCCAAATGGAACTACGGCGAGACGTGGCAGAACACAGTGTTCAAGGCCGACGGAACGGGCAGCACACGCATCTACTACACCTTAGGAGGTGACGCTGTCGGCATCGAGAAGATTGATTTCACTTATACGGCCTCTGTTGACGGAGCGCTGACCATGACCCCTAATGACAGGGAGGCAATGCAGGCCAAGTGGCAGATAGTGGGCGGCGAGCTGCACATCGGTAATGGTGACGACGTCAGCTTGAATTTCACGAAGACCACTACCGACATGACAGCAAAGTTCGACGCATGGAGCCAGACGGAGGACATATTCGATGTGCCGCAGCCTGCCAAACACACCGTCTTCGTCTATGGCAATGCCGGTGGCAGCATGGATACGTACATTGAGTCTGGTTTTTGGGAGAGTGCAAAGGAATTCCTCACCGACCACAACAACGTGCGCGTGATCTGTTTCTATAAATACGGTAAGGAAATAGATGCAATGGGAAAGCCATTTGCTGGTAAGTATGCTGAACCTGGCGATATCGTGTGGTTCGAACTGACCAGCGAGACCGACCTCAACAAGATTAAGGAGGAGGGGTTTCAGGCCCATGGTCTGGGCGATTTAGCCAAGCTGCTGCAGATCTGCAATCCTAACACGATGCGACTGTTCCTGGAGTGCAGCAGCCTGCAATGTCCGGCAGAGACTTATTCGCTGGCCATCTGGGGGCATGGCGATGGCTTTAACCCCATGGATGACGTGCCTGGCAAGTACCAGGTAGAAGACATTACGCCTGCCACAACCCGTGGCGTGATGAGCGATGAGTGGCTCAATGGCGAATGGATGGATATGTACGAGATGTATGATGCCGTCAAGGCCGCAGGCATCAACCACCTGAACACGCTGTACTTCCACAACTGCTTGATGGGCAATATAGAATCGCTGACGCAAGCAAGGGATTTTGCCGACTACATCGTGGCCTCAGCCCACGTGCTCTCCAGCGATGGACAGATACTGACAGAGTTTGTACGCGGACTCGTGGAAACGGGCAATGCCGAAGACGCGGCAGGACAGATGTTCGAACGCTGTACGCCCACTTGGCAAAACGGCTATGTAGACGAAGCCGAAAATGTTTGCACCAACGGCGACTTTAAGATGATTCGCATGGACAGGTTCGATGCCATCATCGATGCCTCTAAGCGGTTGTGCGACCGCATCATGGCGCTCTATCCCACGCAGAAGGAGGCCATCGACCGCGCAACCAAAGGTGTATATCGCTATTACCAAGTTGCTTTTGGCGATCTGGTGGTAGAATACTTTCATCCTTTCTTTGACATTGCCAACTACGCCCAACTGCTGGCCAAGGAGACCGAAGATGCCGGGTTGATAGCCATCTCTGCCGATATGGACAAAGCCTTCAAGGAGGCTTTGGTACACTATCGCAATGTCAATAACAGCAAAGATCATCTGGACCACTACACACTTAGCGTCTGCCTGATGAGCCATGATGTCTACGTAAACGACTATAAGAGCGTGAACTCATTTGTTGAAAACAACTACAATGTGGGCTACGAGCAGTGCGACTTCCATAAGCTGACGGGCTGGGGCCGTTGGCTCAATATGAACCAACAATCGCTCGACAGCAACCCAGAGGCTGGTGGCGGCGGCAAATTGGAATGAACAAATCCGAATAATTAATCGGAATAACAACAATGAAAAGAAAAGATTACAAAATAATTATGAGAACGAATCTGTTTCAATGGGTGCTGGCTGCCACCCTCGTTTGCGGCCTGAATGTGTTCACGGCGTGCAACACCAACGACGACAATCCCGTCAAGCCACCCGTAGAACCTCAGAACGGGTTGGTGACCCTGCCGTCAGGAGTGGTGGGCGAGGACTATTCCATCGTGAAGGGAGAATATGTGCAGACTCCTGAAGGCCCCGTGCTGTATGTCGTCAGGGAGACCGTCAAGGTGGCTTTCGACGGCAACGATGTCTACGTCGCCGGACTGTCGGGCTGGTATGAAGAAAACTTCATCAAGGGTACGATTGACGAAAGCGGCACGGCTGTCTTCCCCAGCGGACAACTGATAGCCATAGATGGCGAGAACCGGTTCTACCTGAACGGTGTGACACGCCTGACGGAAGAGGAAAAGGACGAGGGAAAGACAGAGAGCATCATCGACATCAGCTTCTCGTACGATGCTGCGACACGTACACTGCAGCTCTTAGACAACAATATCATCGTAGAGAGCGATGCCCCCGGCAGCATGGACCACTATGCCTTCGTCAGCTATGTCAAGTTGACGCCGGGAATCCGTCAGGAGCCCGGCACGGTGACACCGCCCGAGGGTATCGGGACGCAGCAGTGGTATGTTCGCGCTTCCAACGATGATGGCGCTGTTATCGGAACCGTCGGTATCGTACAGGACGGACAGGACCTCTATCTGCAGGGACTGTTCCCCCAGATGCCGTCAGCCTGGGTGAAGGGCACCGTCAACGGCAACAAGGCGGTATTCCCCACCGGTCAGTTCCTGGGTATGAGTAATGACAAGGAGATATACATTCAGGGCCAGCTCGAAAACGATGAAGAGAGCGATATCGAGTTCTACTATGACGCCGGGAACGACCGGTTCATAGCCATGCAGGATGTCATCCTGTCTGAAGGCATCCTTGAGTCATTTATTGACTACTATTCCAATCTGGTTATCAGCCGCGAGCCCAACAACCCCACGGCTGTCGAGCCTCCCGCGGACTTGCAGACGGAAGAGTACGATCTCAGTGCATACGACTACGACTTGGAAAACAATGCCATCGACTACGAAGGAAAGTTCTCAAATTTCCTCAAGATAGGCTTCGACGGTCAGGATGTCTATATCAAGCGGCTCTGCGAAAGCTATCGCGAGGGCTGGGTGAAAGGTACGCTCAGTGCCGACGGCAAGACCATCACCATCCCTGCCAACCAGTATGTGGGAACTATCAGGAGCAGTACGTTCACCGACGAGTATTATGTCACCGCCATCGATTCGAAGGGGGCTATGACCGACCTCGTGTTCGACTACGATGCAGCGCAAGGTGTCCTGTCCACCAACCAGGTTATATACTATAACACCCGACCCGAATTATTCAGCCCATTCCCTGATCCGATTGCCCAAGTGGTGATCAGCAAGAAAAGTGAAGTTGCCGCTACGCCGGTGGCGCCGTCTATAGACATGTCAAGGACGCAGCATGATTATCAGATGACAGCTAACATCCCACTCGTCGGTACCAATGGTGCGTGGCTGATGTCGGACAAGACATACTATATCATTTGGATAGAGAAGAACGGACAGGCACACCCATACACGTTCACGACAGCACGATATGACGACCTGACTGCCGACATGACTGAGATTCCCTATTCCTTCAATTCAGATACCACCTTCGTTGAACGTGGTAATAATATCTTTATTCACGAAACTGCAGAAGAAGTGGACACTTGGACTAAGGTCGGTGTGCAGACCATCTACCGAGGTGGCGGTGAAGAGCACAAGTCGAGTATCTCTTGGATAACGCCCAATTTTGAGATTCCCGATTTAGAGTAATAACATCATCATAACGGACTATAGATTACTAACAACAATATAATAAAAAAAGTATGAAGAGAATGATGCAATGGGTGATGGCCGCCACCCTCGTTTGCGGCCTGAGTGTGTTGACGGCATGCAGTGCCGATGACAACCCCGTCACGTCCGACACGACAAAGAAAGAGGTGTTGTACCAGTGGATTGCCGACTATGCGGAGCAGAGCACTGATACGCTGACAAGCGACCTGTACGACCGCGTGGTGAAGGTCTATGAGTTCTTCGACGACGGTACGGGCTACTATGAGCACTACCTTCTGAAGGACGATGAGCTGGTGTATGCCTACAACCTGCGTGGCGAGAACGGCGATTTCGAGTACACTG
>Ga0310786_10011720_pt1 | contig 10913 bp, 10 predicted proteins | sample AusTroGonzalo_MG_FD_203881 | JGI IMG/M metagenome (GOLD analysis project Ga0310786, IMG submission 203881) | Bovine rumen microbial communities from tropical cattle in Woodstock, Queensland, Australia - Gonzalo_03 (v2) (version 2) | ecosystem: Host-associated > Mammals > Digestive system >...
GCGAAGGGCAAGGTCGTCAAGCCCTCGGAGCCCAACGGCTACAAGTTCGAGAAGTTCATCTTCGACGTCCTGCCCAACGCGAAGGTCGCGGCGTTCCTCGCTTTCGACCAGAAGGACGAGTTCTCCCCGGTGAAGAACGCGGAGGGCGGCGACTCCCCGGCGACGTGCAGGGCTGACATGCAGGCCAAGTGGCGCCGCTGGCTCGCGGAGTGCGGAATCTCCGTCCCGGAGGGGACGCCGCTCGAGATCGACCCCGCCTACGCAGTCGACGCCGCGCAGCTCAGGGAGAGGGGCATCTGCCTCGGCGCGGACTAGCCATCTTGCCATTCCCTCGCCGAGTACGCTATGGCGGACAAGTCGGCGTCACGAAGCTGGACTCTGCCGAAATCCCGCGTATCTAGCGCTGCTAAATGCACGAAATCGCATGTTCGGGCGGTTAACATTCAATACCAGCTTTCGTTGAAATTTCAGATTTGTCAATTTCCAAGTTGACAATCTGCAGAAAGTTTTGATACAATTGCCGCCGTGATGAAAAAAGGCGTTTACACATCGACGGCAGATATGGTAAAGCGATTGCGGGTCGATCGCAACCTCTCTCAGCTTGAGTTGTCGAATCTTGCCGGGATGTCAGCCGCGCAGCTCTGCAAAATCGAACGCGGACGCAATGAACTTACTGCGCCTACATTGCGGCGGATTGCCAATGCGCTGGGCGTTCCTGTGTCCGTTCTTCTAGGAGAAGAGATTTCTGGATTGGCGATGCCGGTTGCCGAGGAAAACGTTTGTCCAAAATCCGAAGAATCTGAATCAGGGGATTTCGTGCCGGTTTTGTCTTCGTCAGCTGGTGAAAAGAAGGTGAAAGGCGAGCTTGTCAAGGTCGAACGAGAACTAGCCAGAGTGGAGGAGGGTCTCGGAATCGAAGGCCAGACAGCTTTGCAGCTAGTGTACTCCTACGGCGGAGACGAGAGGTCTGCGGAATTGCTTGCCAGGGATCTCAGAGTCTCTTTGGGGATGGGGAGTCAGCCTCGTGTGGATATTGCACCGGTTCTTGAGAATGCCGGTGTGCGTGTTGTGCGGATTCGCCGTCCTGTGGTGTTTCAGAGTGCGTCGTTCTACAATGTGGCACGACGTACGTTGTCTATAGCCTTGAATTCATCCAACACTTCCGAGCGAAACGTTTACAGGCTTGCGTATGAGCTGGGTGGTGCCGTGCGCTTTGCCTCCGGCGGCTACAAGACCGTGGCCGACGAAGGTCCAGATCACAGGTTCCTTCGTGCCTTCGCAGCTGCTTTTTTGATGCCGGAGGAGGCTGTTCGCGGTGCCGTTGCGCGGCTAGGCATCAGTCCGCGTCGATGGACTATGGCGTCGTTGGTGTATGTGAAGGAGCGCTTTGGTGTGTCTGCGGAAGCTTTTGCGCTGCGTCTTGAATCGCTGGGGCTTATTGTGCCTTCAATCCGTCAGGCTCTGCGCGACGAGCTCCGAGCTAGGTACGCTTCGCACCTGCGTTCTAGGGAGCCTCATCCGCCGAAGAACCAGACGCGCCTCGACATCTTGAAAGAAATCTAATATATTGCTAGGAGTAATGTTTATGAAGCGATACCCAATTCGAATGGAAATTGTCGGACCAACGGCTATGTGGACTCGCCCCGACACGGGCGATTGTCCTGTGAGTTATCCTGCGCCGACATATTCGGCAGTCCGCAACATCTTCCAGTCAATACTTTGGGGACAAGCGGTTGAAATTGTTCCAACACAGGTGGATATCTGCGCACCACTGCAGTTCCACACTTACAACACGAATTATGGCGGGCCGCTACGGAAACCGGGCGTTGTCAAGTCGGTCGGTGGTTACCAGTTGTTGGTAACCGTTCTTACCGATGTCCGATACCGGTTGTTTGCCGATGTCGTCGAGGTGCCGCCATCTGCAACCGAGAGCAAAAGGACGACAGAATGGCGCAAGCGTACAAAATCACCTGGTCATGCATATCAGGAGATATTTGACCGACGGCTTGCTTCAGGCAAGTGTTTCCATACCCCGTTCCTCGGATGGAAGGAATTCGTCGTCTCCTACTTTGGCCCCATTCGCACGGAGACAAAGCCCGAGGACATTACGACTGTTCTGCCGTCCATGTTTCGCGATGCGGTTTATGACCAAGATGGGAAGGTTCTTCGTTTTGCATTCGACCAGAATGTTAGAATCGAACATGGTGTACTAAAGTTCTCTTCTTCGTGCTTGGAGACTGATCATGCTTAACGAACTTAAAACACTTTCTGACTCCATTCGGGCGGCTGGCATTTCCGGCGAAGATTGGGATGACAAGTTCAAGGAAATCAAAGTCAAGGGATCGCCTTGCTTTGTCGTATCACTTTCGGATGAAGGCGAGATTGCCGATGTTCGTTTTCTTTCGCCCGAAAAGGCGAAGGTTCTGCGAACATGGCAGGGTGGAAGCAACGGCGAGTGCTTCCCAAGCTTCAATTTCATCCCATTCTATGAACCTGACGAAGACACATGGAAATCACTCTCGCCTTCCCAGAAATCGACTGCGATAAAGACGTTCGTTACGACATTTATGTCTTCTGACGAGTGTCCGGCAGAGGTTGGTCCCGTCATGTGGTCAAATCGGGAAAAAGCCGACAGGAAGACGGCAAAATGTCTTGGGGTCATCGCTGATTCTTTCTTCGCAATTGTTGCGGACGGACTGCCCGTAACCGATCCGTTTGTTCGGCTTCGTATTGCCGTGTCGAACCTAATCGCCGGATCGTGCGCTGATGCGTTTAACCAAAAGATGCTATCGTATCTTCGCCGCAATGTCACAGAGGATGTGGCCCTGCAAAAAGATATTCCGACGATCTTTTCGATCCTGTTTAAGAAATCTCTGGATGTCGTCCTTTTCTTTGATCTTGCCGATCATGAAGTCTGTCCGATTGCTTCGGAGGAGAGCATGAGGAGGATCAATGCCAAGCTCCTTGCGGCAAAAGACGCTTCAGCTTCCACTTCGACTGGTACTGAAACGGATGCATTTGGAAATGCGGTATCAATTGCGGAACTTTCCGGCAAGCTTCCTGAAGTGAAACTTCCGGGTGTCCTTGCCAATACGAAACTACGTAGCATGAGTGGCGAATCCAAGTGCCAGATCCGATACGGGCGAGTTGACGCGGAATCGTTCCCCGTCGGTGGCGAAGTTCGGAAAGCCACCAAGTCGGCTCTAGCCTGGATTTCGTCGCCGGAACGCGAGGGCAAGACTTGGGCCATCGCGGGTGCGAACGAACTGGTGTTCGCCTATCCGAAATCAATGCCGAAAACACCACCGCTTCTTGCCCGTCTGTTCGGCAATGGACGCTCTTCCGCAGAGGAAGGTGTTGCGACGGAAGCCCGATTCGAGGAGTATGCGAGAGTCGCCTTGAGTGGAATCAAGTCTCTTTCGCAAGGGGTTTCGCCAAACACGGAAATCGAGGTATTCGCTATCAAAAAAGCGGACACGGCCCGGCGGAAAATTGTATTCTATCGTAATTACTCCCTGGCGATGCTGGAGTCGGCGGTTAAGGACTGGCTTGCGGGCGCGCGAAACATTCCTGAAATACGATTTAGGAAATGGCCTCGGTTGGCGAAAGGTGAGAAAGCTAAGAAGGGTAGTAGGCCTGTTGTAGTCGAGTTTCGCGCTCCGCTTCCGCTTGCGACGATTGGTCTCATCTACGAAGCCTGGTCTCAGGACGGAAACGAAAAGACGGAACCTAAGTTTCGCTCGGCTCCGCTCTATGAAGGTATTCCCGTGTTTGACGGGCTCGAACTCTTTCTTGGTGATTCTGTCAGAACGGGCCTTGCACAAAGAATGCTCGCGCTTCTTCTGCAGAATTCCGTTGGACTCTGCGTGGCCGTTGGTAACATCTCACATAGTTCAAAGAATGATGTTGTTACGAACGTACATGCTGTTGATCATCTTGAAACAGCCCTACCGCTCATCGGCATCCTGCTTCACAAACTCAACCACACAAAGGAGACATACATGGAAAAAGCACCATACCTCATCGGGAGGTTTCTAAACCTGGCGGATGGACTTCACTCCGTCTGGTGCCGCAACGTCAAGGAAAAGGATCCGCTCCCGCCGCAACTTCTCGGAAGCTCGCTATTTGCCTCATTCCATCTAAATCCGGCGCAGGCTTTCGCCTCTGCATCGCTTCGCATGAAGCCTTACTTGGATTGGGCGAAGACCAACCAAACGAAGGATGTCGCCCTCGCACGTTGGTATCTTGGAGAATTCGGGCGAATATCCGCAGCAATCGCTAAGGCTGGGATTCCTCTCAGGCTATCCGATGCTGACAAGGCCGAGATGTTACTCGGATATTTGGCATCTTCTGGTAAAGCCTGTTCCGACGAATCGGAATCTACGGAGTCGAATGACTCTTCTACAAATTCTTAACCTCAAAACAAGGAAAACAACCATGAGCGAAATCAACCGTGCAACTGGACTTCTGATTCTCGAAGTCGTCAATTCCAACCCCAACGGCGATCCCGACCGCGAAAGCGATCCTCGCCAGCGCGCTAACGGACAAGGCGAAATTTCGCCGGTCTCTTTTAAACGTAAGCTTCGTGATCTCGTTGAGGCGAAGGACCAGCCAGTCTTTCAGTCTTTGAAAGAACGTCTGTCTCTTGAAGACGGATGCTACGAAATCCTTGAATCGCGTGGACGGAATCGCGAAGCCATCAAAAAGGAGATGGCAGACGGTGATGGCAAGGACTTCATGAAAAGCACGTTTGTGAAGAAATATTGGGATGCTCGCGTCTTCGGTAACACGTTTCTTGAGGGTGAGAGCGACAAGGGAACGATCAAGACGGGCGTGGTGCAGTTTGGCATGGGGCTTTCGGTGAAGCCTATTGAAGTGATTCGTCAGACGAATACCAATAAGGCCGGAGTCCAGGAAGGTAAGAATCAGGGTATGGCACCAATGGCATACCGTGTTGTTACTCACGCAGTTTACTGTATGCCGTTCTTCTTCAACCCCACATACGCGCCAAAGTCCGGCTGCACGAAGAAAGACCTTGAACTGCTCAAGGCCCTTATTCCCTATGCCTACGACCACACGCGTTCCGCAATCCGTCCAGATGTCCGAATCCGCCATGCCTGGTTCGTTGAGCACAAGGATGCTCTTGGTACTTGCCCAGACTTCAAGATTTTCGATGCGCTTATGCCGAAGACGGACAAGGACATGCCGACCTGCTGGGAAGACTATACGGTTCCGACCGAGCTTCCTGCAGAACTGACAGCAAAAGGACTCGTTCTGGTCGATCTCGCAAACTGAGGCAACCACATGGAATGGCTGGCGCGCAGTGCGGATCCCGAAAGGGGACAAGACGCCCAGGCATACGCTCGTCACGTTCTCGGCGTACGGGCGTATGCGGAACGGAGCATTCTTCCCCTCGTTCCGTTGCTGTCGCCTGCCATCTTAAACAGCCTTCGGGCATCGCTGTTCCCTGCCGCCGAATTCCACGATCTTGGTAAGCTTGACGACGAGAATCAGGCTGTTCTTCGCGGAGGCCGAAAGAGCAAGACACTTCCAATTGTTCATTCGGACGCCGGCGTGGTTAAACTGTTGCAGGATGAGCGGATCCAAGCAGCGTTACTTGTCGCATCGCATCATATCGGTCTTCCAAACCTTATTGCGGAACAAAATCGCGGAGAAGAGAATTTTCTTCGCGCCGGAAAGGTTTCAGAACGAATGCGTGGGCCTCTTGAAATTTTGTTAAAGCGGCATCGTGAGGCGCTTTCGGATCAAATTACTGGTACGCAAGAATCTAGTGCAGAAGGTTTGCCAAATAATCATGCGATTTTTTTCCGCATGGCGCTCTCGTGTCTCGTCGATGCTGACCATACAGATTCATCGGCCCCTAACAGACCTTTTGATGAAATCGGGAGTAAATCTTCGCCGTCGCTTTTGCCTGAACGGCGGCTTGAAGCACTTGACGCCTATGTAGCTCAGTTTACACCACAATCAGAACGAGATATACTTCGTGGGACAATCTACGCATCATGTCGTGGTCAAATACCTGACGAACGTATTGTTGCGTGTGATAGCCCCGTAGGTTCTGGCAAGACAACAGCCGTCATGGCACACCTCTTGGCGGTTGCCCGAAAGAGGGGGCTACGTCGCATTTTTGTAGTGCTTCCATTCACTAACATCATTCGTCAATCCGTAGCGGTTTATCGGAAAGCACTTGTTCTTCCGAGGGAAAATCCTGATGACATCGTCGCCGAAGTCCACCACCTAGCCGACTTCGACGACGACGCATCGCACGATCTCGCCGTCCGATGGAATGCACCGATTGTCGTGACAACCGCTGTCGCGTTTTTCGAGACGCTTGCCGCTGCCCGCCCGTCCGCCCTTCGGCGTCTTCACGAATTGGCAGGATCTGCAGTTTTTGTTGATGAGGCCCATGCTGCGCTGCCGGCAAAGTTTTTGCCGATTGCATGGCGGTGGATGCAATCGTTCGCAGACGAATGGAACGTCCATTGGGTGCTTGCCTCTGGCTCGCTTGTCAGGTTCTGGGAAATGAGGGAAGTGCTGCCCGCATCGGGTATTGACGAGATTCGGCGAGTTCCTTTTGTCACGACTGGCTCTGTCCGTGATAGTGCTGAAGGATATGAGCGGTCGCGTGTTAGGTTTGAGACTCTGGAGGAACCTCTTGCCATTGATGGTCTTGTTGAAGCGGTTGCGAGAACTCCGGGGCCGCGTCTTGTCATTCTCAATACCGTGCAGAACGCGGCGATTGTTGCTAAAGCGTTTACGAAAAGCGATCAGTTCTCGGATGTGTTTCATCTTTCCACCGCTCTCACACCTGTTGACCGGGAAAGAACTCTGGAAGAAGTCAAGAAACGGTTTGAGTTAGATTGCGATGATAATTGGGTTCTCGTCGGCACATCTTGCATAGAAGCAGGGATGGATCTGGACTTTGCAACGGGGTTTCGTGAAATAGCGTCCCTTGCGTCTCTTCTACAGGCATCCGGTCGCGTGAACCGTTCTGGGCGGCGCAAAGGATCGACTATGTATTCGTTTTGCCTTCGGGACGAGAATGGAATAAACAAGAATCGAGCATTGGAAGACTCAATTCGCGTTCTGCGCCAACTCCTTGAAGAAAAACTATCGGTAAGTGCCGAGCTGTGTACGGAGGCATTGCGGCGTGAACTGCGATTAGATCCTTGTTCCAGTAGTTTACTTTCCAAGGTAGTCAAAGCTGAAGACAACTGTGATTTCCCTAAAGTGGCAGGGCTATTCAAGATAATCAACGCTGATACGAGAACCGTTGTAGTGGGTGATGATTTGATACGTCGGATAGAATCCTTCGAACCGGTTGATTGGCGGGAAATACAGAAGAACTCTGTCCAGATATGGGGCTATCGGATCGACGCACTTCATATTCCTGAGCTGCGCCGCCATTCTGGCGTTTATGCGTGGAATTTGGGCTATTCGCCTTTTATCGGTATTATGGACGGAATTCTCGAATTGGAGGAGTTTGAACGGAATGGAGGAGCCATACTATGAGTGGAGCTGTCGAAGAAGACAAGTTCTTTCCCCTCTCCGCGGTAAACCATTATTCCTTCTGTCCGCGGCGTTGTGCGTTGGTTCACTCGGAATGTGTCTGGAGTGAAAACTACTTCACGACGAGTGGAAAGGAATTGCATGCAAAAGTAGATGCCGGAGGTTCTGAATCTCGAAAGGATCTGCGTTTCGCCCGTAGTCTTCGGCTTTTTTCCAGAGAACTTGGCGTGAGCGGAATCGCAGATGTCGTTGAGTTCCGTCAAGATGACGAAGCGGGAGCGTCAATTCTCGGTTGGCCGGGACGTTGGATGCCATATCCTGTTGAATACAAATGGGGAACTGCGAAGAACGAAGTACCATACGAACGACAATTGTGCGCACAAGCCATCTGCCTGGAAGAATTGTTCCATGTCCATATTCATGAAGGTGCGCTCTATCTTGGCGTGGAGAAACATCGCCGTCCCATAGTATTGGATGAAACACTTCGAAGTGACACGAAGTCAGTATGTATTGCGATTCGACGAATGCTGGAAAGCGGCGAGACTCCACCTGCACAATTCGCTCCATACTGTAAGTCATGCTCACTCGTTGATGATTGTATGCCGAAATTGACTTGCCATTCAGCGAAGTGCTGGTTGGAGCAAGAATTGAAGGCAATTGATTCTTAACTGGTCTACAAGAGGAAAGGAGAGACAAAATGAATGAGAAGTACATGCCCTCTTACAAGGTGAGCGACAAGGCGATGAACATGATTGCCGATATCGCGCCAGCTCAATGTGCGGAAATTTATCTCTGCAAAACAGGACACTTTTCCCCTTGTGATATACTTCCTTTTCGGGCGTATAAATTTCCACATGCAGTAAAGGAGTCAATCTGATGAAACTCATGACGATAGATAAAGCCGCTGTGAAATGGGGCGTAACACCTCGACAGGTACGCATGTATTGCGCTGGTAATCGCGTCCCCGGTGCGGTATTGGAACATGGTGAATGGCGAATACCGATCGATGCCGTCAAGCCGGAGCGGAAACGACGCCGGACATTCCCCACGACTGTTCTCGGCGTGTTGGAGGCGGAACGAAGTTCCCGTATTTCCGGTGGACTCTACCATCGCCTTCAGATCGATATCACATACAACTCGAATCACATCGAAGGAAGCCGCCTCACGCACGAGCAGACACGATGGATATTCGAGACGAAAACGATAGGCGACATTGGCGCAGATGTGCCTGTTGATGACATTGTCGAGACGGCCAACCATTTTCGCGCGGTTGATAAGGTCATTACAACTGCCACGTCGGCTCTGACGGAAGCATACATAAAAAGGCTTCACGAAATCCTGAAGAGTGGAACGAGTGACAGTCGAAAGGATTGGTTTGCCGTCGGCGGTTACAAGCGCCTCGACAACGTGGTTGGTGAGATGGAGACTTGTCCGGCAAAGGAGGTGCATGGCGAGATGGTAAAGCTACTTGCGTGGTGGAAAGGCGCCGAGAAAACATTGGAGAATTTGCTCGATCTCCATGTTCGTTTCGAGCAGATACATCCTTTTCAAGATGGTAACGGACGCGTTGGGCGGTTGATTCTCCTCAAGGAATGTCTGAAATACGGCATCACGCCGTTCGTGATTGCGGAGAACTTCAAGCAGTTCTACTATCTCGGACTGAAAGACTGGCGGCAGGGTCGTCGTGCGCGGCTCATGGACACTTGCCGAACCGGGCAGGATGTTTTCATTCTTGGTCTTCGCCAGTTCGGGCATTTGAAACTTGCGGAAAAAGCGGAGGCGGAACAGGCGGCGTCTGAAGGAAGAGTATGTCAGAAGAATCAACGGTGATGCTCTCCGCATTGCAGCACTACCTGTTCTGCCCGCGACAGTGCGCACTGATTCATGTGGAAGGTGTCTGGAACGAGAACTTTCTGACGGCATCAGGTAGGCAGTTGCACGAGCGCGTGGATCGTAGGGGTGGAGAGACGCGCAAGGATGTTCATCTGGCTACGGCGCGGCGTTGGATCGGGAAACAGCTGGTGGCAATCAGTCTAATGCCTCCAGACAGTCAGCCCGCTCGACTCTCGCCTTACGTCTCAAGTCCCTGTCATGAAAAAACTTCTTAACACTCTCTATGTCCAGGCGCAGGGGACGTATCTCCGGCGCGAAGGGGAGACCGTAGTCGCGGAGAAGGACGGCGAAGTCAAGCTTCGCCTTCCGATTCACACACTTCAGGGAATCGTGGCTTTCGGAAACGTTATGGCGAGTCCGTTCCTGCTCGGGCTTTGCGCCGAACGCGGCGTCTGCGTGTCGTTCCTGACCGAGTCGGGCCGATTTCTTGCGCGTGTCACTGGACCTGTGTCGGGCAATGTTCTTCTGCGGCTCGCGCAGACGCGCGCATACGAAGACAAGCAGAAGAAGGGTGATGTCGCGCGCAGCTTTGTGATCGGCAAGCTGATGAACGCGCGTAATGTGATGCTGCGGAGGATTCGCGACCACGGAGCGTCTGCCGCATTATCGGATGCTGCTGTCAAGATTGCGGATGTACTGCATCGCATCAGGGATTCCGATCCAGACGCGGAGCGGCTTCGCGGACTGGAAGGAGAGGCCGGAGCAATCTATTTCGGATGCTTCAACGAGCTTTTGGTGGCGCAGCGCGAGGACTTTTCCGTAGAGTCGCGCAACCGGCGTCCGCCGATGGATCCGATGAATGCACTTCTTTCCTATCTTTATACGCTTCTTGCGCATGACTGCAGAGGAGCACTGGAGGGAGTTGGCCTAGATCCACAAATCGGATTCCTGCACGAAGTGCGCTCTGGAAGACCGAGTCTCGCGCTTGATCTCATGGAGGAGTTTCGAGCTGCAATTGCAGACAGGACGGCGCTATCGCTTGTAAATCTCCGGCAAATAGATGCTAAGGATTTTCGCAAGACGGAGACAGGTGCGGTGGAGATGTCGGAAGGGGCGCGAAAAACTGTTCTTATGGCATGGCAGAAGAAAAAGCAAGAGGTCGTCACACATTCATTTCTCGATGAGAAGATGCCCGTAGGATTGTTGCCGCATGTTCAGGCACTGCTTTTAGCGCGCCATTTGCGCGGTGACCTTGATACATATCCGCCGTTCCTTGTTAAGTGAGGTTGCCTTATGTTGATGTTGGTCAGCTATGACGTGAATACGACGAATGCGGCGGGAAGGCGACGTCTTCGGCGCGTCGCAAAGCTCTGCGAGAGCTGGGGGATTAGAGTTCAGAACTCTGTGTTTGAGTGCTATGTGGACTGGACGCAGTGGATAGCGCTAAAGGGCAAACTGGAGTCGATATGCGATCCAGACTTAGACAGCTTGCGATATTACAACATGGGAAACAACTACAAAGGGAAGGCGATACACTATGGCGCAAAGCC
>Ga0310786_10011721_pt1 | contig 10913 bp, 6 predicted proteins | sample AusTroGonzalo_MG_FD_203881 | JGI IMG/M metagenome (GOLD analysis project Ga0310786, IMG submission 203881) | Bovine rumen microbial communities from tropical cattle in Woodstock, Queensland, Australia - Gonzalo_03 (v2) (version 2) | ecosystem: Host-associated > Mammals > Digestive system >...
GGGCCCACTCGCTATGATCCATGACGAACAGGATCCGAAAAATCAGCGTACCCAGGAAGGAGGAACGGTCCACCTTCCGATCGAGGGCCTGCTGAGTCAGGGAGCCGTCAGAATCTTTCCTTTCGGCAATGCTTTCATTGACAACCTCCGGGATGGCGTTCAGCAGGACCGTCAGATCCTCAGAGGTCAGGAGATCCAGGAATTCGTTCATGGACAGCAGAATATCCGGATCGTTCGTCAGCGCATCAAATTCCATCATCAGCTGTACGCCTTCGTCCGAGTCCGAGAACGCATCGAGGGCGGCATGAATCCGTTCAGCGCTGTCCCAGAGCTTTTCGACACAGTGCCGGTCTCCTTCCCCGATCCCGAGCTCGGCAAGAATTTTCATCGTCACAGGCCGGTTCTCATACATCCAGAGGAACACACGCGTGGCGATTTCCCAAGCGACGGACTTGACTTCCTCGTTCTTCAGGAGGTCCTGTACGTCTTCATCCCCGATCATTTTTACCAGGAACACAAGGTTTTCCGAGACGGTTCCGAGATTTTCACCTTCCACGGTAACCACGGTTTCCTCAAGATCGGCGCGCTCCTTTTCCTGCGGCGCTTCCGCAAGGCAGAATCCCCCGGAAAAGAGGATCACTACGGACAACCATCCGGCCAGCCAGCGTTTCATGATACGATCTCCCTCAGTAAGTTCATCAACAGATTGCAACAGGATTCGAAAACCGTTTTCCAGACATATATCCTATCATACCACAAGAACCGCGTCACCGTGAATACCATCCGGACAAAAAACCGACGCCGGCGGGAGTGTTGCGTCCGTAAGAGCAAGTGTGATAAAATAACGCTCGCCGGATTTCAACAGCATTGACAAGCAACTGCGTTTCCTTCAGAAAACGGCAGAACGAGGGAAAGCGCTCAGTCATGCCGTCCGAGAAAAACCCGTGCAGACAAAGAGGGGGTGAGCCGGCTGAATACGATTTTTGCGGAAACCCTGCGGAAGCTGAGAACCGAAAGAGGCCTTTCCCAGATGCAGCTGGGGAAAAAGCTCTTTGTCAACCATTCCACCATCGCGCGGTGGGAAAACGGAACACGCCTGCCGGAGGCGACGATGATCCCCCGCCTGTCCGCCTGCCTCGGCGTGGACGCCAATATACTTTTCCATCTGGAGGAGCAGAGCAACGAAAGCCCCAACATCATCCTTGTGGACGACAACAAAGCTATCCTCTCCGACGCCCTGACGGTCATGGGGGAGATTCTGCCGGAGGCTACGATTACGGGCTTTATCTGTCCGCTGGAAGCGATCGAATACGCAAAAGCAAACCGGGTCGCCATGGCCCTTCTGGAGATTGAACTGGGAACGATCAGCGGGCTCGATCTCTGTCATACCCTGCTGGATATCAATCCCCGCACAAACATCATCTTTCTTACCGCCTACGCCGACTACTCCATCGACGCATGGAAAACCCAAGCCTGCGGTTTCATCCTCAAACCCCTGACTCCCGAGGCTATCCGGGAGCAGCTGAAAAAGCTGCGTTATCCGTTTTTGACGGGAAGCGCGGACGAGTGAAAGCGTCCGACCATTTCTGTGTATAACAAGTTTTCCCGGGGCCTGTGCAGGCCCCGGGAAACACATAACGAACGGTTTCTTCCGGTATGAAACCCGGTGTTATTCGATTCCCTGCGCGGCGGTAATAATGCTCATCAGGTAGACCTCTTCGGCATTGCATCCGCGGCTGAGGTCGTTGATCGGCGCATTCAGTCCCTGCAGGATCGGCCCGATGGCCATGAAGCCGCCCAGCCGCTGGGCAATCTTGTATCCGATGTTGCCGCTCTGGATTTCCGGGAAGATGAAGGTGTTCGCGTACCCTGCCACCGTGCTGCCGGGGAACTTGAGCTGCCCGACTTCCGGGGCCACTGCCGCGTCAAACTGCATCTCACCGTCGCAGGCGAGCTCCGGGTGGGTCTCCTTTACGATGGCGGCGGCTTCGCGCATCATCTCCGGTCCGGCGCCCTTGGCAGAACCGTTGGTGGAGAAGGACAGCATCGCGATCTTCGGGTCGATCCCGAACAGCCCGGCCGTCCGCGCGGTCTCGACGGCGACCTCGGCCACCTGCTGGGCGGCGCTCAGGATGACCTTGCCTTCTTCGTCTACTTTATCCTCGTAGGAGATGTTGATGGCGCAATCGCCCATGGCGAGCTTCTCATCCCCGCGGATGAGAATCATGCAGGAGGATACGAGGTTGGCCCCCTCCCGGGTTTTAACCAGCTGAAGCGCCGGGCGCACGGTGTCCGCGGTGGAGTAGGTCGCTCCTCCGAGCAGCGCGTCGGCGAGCCCTTCCTTGACCAGCATCGTGCCGAAGTAGTTGGGCTTCAGGAGCATTTCGCGGGCTTCCTCCGCGGTGGCCTTCCCTTTGCGCAGGGCCACAAAATCCTCTACCAGCTTGTCCATGCCGTCATAGGCGGCCGGATCGAGGATCTCCAGCCCCCCGATGTCGAAGCCGCCTTTCGCGGCCGCCGCCCGCACTTCCTCTTCCCTGCCGATGAGCACCGGCGTCAGGAACCCTTCCTGTTTCAGCCGCGCGGCAGCCTCGAGGATGCGGGCGTCGGTGCCCTCCGTGAAGATGAGCTTCCGGGGGTTGTTTTTAAGCCGCTCGATAAGGGGATCCATTATGGCGGATATCGTCTTTTCCGCAGAAACGCTTTCCACAGCAACGCTCTCCGCGGGGGCGCTCTCTTCCGCCCAGGCAGCCGCGCACAGGCTCAGCAGCATCAGAACCGCCAGCATCATCCCGATCAATCTTTTCAAACACAGACCTCTTTTCATACGGATACCTCTTTCCGGCGCGGCGACCGGCCTTAAATGAAAACGAGTGCCGCAAAATTTCCCGTTTTCATGCTGCCATACCCGATCATGAATCTGAGCACCAGGTTTGTCAGTCCTTTCAATCCGTTTCCTCAGTCAACCTTTCTTTGATCGATCCGCATTTCATATTCCCTTCCGAAACGATGAGCGCAAGGGGGAAGGCCTTCCAGTGAAAACCGTCGACCCCCTTAATCTCATTCGAATACAGCTCCGGGGCCTCCCCGCGGATCCATTTCACCAACAGGACCTGAAGCGTTTCGGAAAGATCCGCGTTCATCACGTTGCCGTACATCTGTCCCGCTTCGCTGTTTCCGAGCAATGCCGCTACTACATCCACCGTGCCCGAACCCAGATTCCCGATCAGCGGTGTTTCATCCCAGTATAGCACGTGAACCTGATTTCCGCTCTCTGCCAGGACCGTTGCGCTGCGATAATTACTGACCGCGATCCATCGGCTGATCCGTTTCGTTTTCGCTTCCGGCCCGGCGGACGGCCCGAAACCATCCGCGGAGTCCTGCATTTCGGCCGTTTCCACGGAGAGAAATACGTCGTACTTCTGCTCGCCCACCAGGGACCGGTATACCTGACTTTCATCCCCCGGAATCCCAATGATGAACCCGATGTCTGAGGCGGCTCCGTTCCGCCAGGCCTGATATACGTCCACGGGGATCAGCGTTCCGTCGCAGGTCGGCGCGCACATGTTCCCCCACAGCTTCTGCGCCGCATCCTTCAGGGTTTCGGTATTCAGCTGCATCAGTTCCTCCATCGTCGACGCCTGTGTTTCCCTGATCAGCTCCTTTGCCAGCGCCCTGGCACTCTCCGGCGTATTGTATACGGCTTCCGGGCTGCCGTTGAACACGAACGCTTTCCGGAAAAGACCCTTCGCCCGTTCGCAGGCCGAAAGCAGGCAGACGGAGGTCGCCCCGGACTCGAAGCCCATCACCGTGATCTGTTCGGCATCGCCTCCGAAGGCGCCGATGTTTTCTTTGATCCATTCCAGCGCCGCGATCTGGTCAAGGAGCCCCAGGTTTATCGCGTCCGGATAAGCCTCCCCGCCGGGAACTTCCGAAAAATCGATAAACCCGAAGATTCCAAGCCGGTAATTGAAGCTGACGAACACGACGTCCTGATGCCTGTTGACAAATTCATTGCCGTAAAGCAGGGGATCGACATCCCCTCCGCAGGTAAAATCGCCGGGGTGAAACAGCACCAGAACCGGTTTCAGGGTTTCCGTCTTTTGCTGGCCGACCCAGATATTCAGGGTCAGGCAGTCCTCGCTCTGCCTGTGCTCTTTTACGATCGAGCCCCTGTGGTCGACCTGTACGGCCGAAGCGCCGAAGTTTTTTGCCTCCAGCACGGCTTCTGATGCGGGAAGCGGTTCGGGCGCCTTCCATCTGCGTTCACCCACCGGCGGCTTTGCGTAGGGGATCCCCAGAAAGCCGATGGTTTTCTGATACTTTTCCCCGACATAGATGCCGGTTTCCGTCTTCACAGCGCACTCGTCATCGTATTCCCCGAGGAGGGGCTGATTCTGTTGGTTTATTTCCTCCAAGTCCTCCTTTTTCACATCAAAAACATAGCCTTTGCTTCCGTCCCCATAAAGCTCGCGAATCTTCCGGATACGAAAATAGCGGATGAGCAGATTCAACAAAAAGCCGAGAATGGGAAGGCCGACAACGTAGACGAACTGCTCCACCAGATAATGAAGCATGGACACACCCAGTCTCATAACCGAAGCAATATGGGCCGCCAGAAAAAGAAGGCAAAACGCAGCGTAAGTGATCATCCGAAGCTTCGGATTTTTCTGAACCGTTTCACTGAAAGCGATCCTGGTTATGATTTCTTCGATCACAACACCGAGAACCAGGCTTGCCAACACGCAAACGAGCGGCGGCCAGCCCAGATGCGCCGAAAACACTTCGCCAAAGCCGTAACCCAGCGCCGCAACGAACGCAACCGCTATATCGTCAATCGTAAATAATTTCTTCATCGTGGTCGCCCTACCTGTGTTCCTGTGATTTTCGATATTATTTTATTCTTTTCCGTAAGTACAATACAAGAGGATGTTCCAGATTGTCAAACAGGAATTTTCCATTCCTTATATGCCGCCGTGCCGGAGAAAGGCAGGCTATCAAAAAAATATTTGACATTCTGGAACATCCCTCTTGACGGTAACATCATAAAATCAGAAAATAAAAGAAAGTGTAACAGATTTCAGAAAGGAAGGATTTGCCATGAAAAAAGCCGCAGAAAACCCGGCCGACCAGGCAGAAGAGGTCAAGAACGCCGTGAAAAAGACCGTGAAGACCGCACCCAAAGAAGCTGCCGGGAAAGCTGACGGAAAGCAAAAAGCCAGTGAAGAAGCCACCAGAAAACCGGCCGGGAAGCAAAAAGCCGGCGAGGAAGCCGCCGAAAAAACTGAAAAGAAAGCGACCGGGAAGCAGGAGAACGGCGAAAAAGCCGCCGGAGAAGCTGCCCGGCAGGCATCAGAAACCATTAAGGCCCTCGGCGACAGTGCGGATCCGGACGACAAGGACAGCCGGATTTCCGGGAAGGATGCGGCCCGCAGCGGCGGGAAGAGCAAAAACCCCTCCGCGAAGAAGGCCAAGAGCGGCGAGAAGGAGGCCTTGCTGGAAAGGAAGTATCTGAAGAAGATCAAGGGATATCAGGTCGAGTACAGCCTGAACAAGGATTTCTCCGACAGCAAAAAGGAGAATATCAGGCAGATCAAGGATCTCAACAAGTTCACCAGGAAACTGAAGGACGGGGAAAAATACTATTTACGCGTTCGCATCTACGCCAAGGACAAAAAAGAGAAATACTTCTTTGACTGGTCCGAGGTCAAGACGCTGAAAATTGCCAACGGGAAGAAATAACGCATCAGGACAGGAGGAAAACCATGATGAAGCGCATCGCATTACTGCTACTGCTGGCGGCTTTACTGTTCTCAGTATCCGCCTTCGCCGAAGACTCCGGCACCGTACGGGTCAGCTATCTCGGGCCGGAAGGGACCTATACCGAGGAAGCCGCGCAGTTCTGGTTCCGGGACGGGGAAACCCTGATTCCGAAGGCGACGGTGAACGACGCCGTAAACGACGTGCTTTCGGGCAACGCCGATTTCGCCGTCATCCCCCAGGAGAACACCCTGGGCGGCGCGGTGGTCAATTACGTGGACGCGCTGATCGCGGCAGAGAACGTCTATGTGGTGGGCGAGGTGGTACTGCCCATCAGCCAGACCCTGATGGGCGTGCCCGGCGCGACGCTCGCGGACATCAAGACCGTCTGTTCCCACGCCCAGGGCCTGATCCAGAGCGCCGGGTGGCGTTCGGAGCACCTGCCGGACGCAGAGGCGGTGGAGATGTCCAGCACCGCCGAGGCGGCCAGCCACGTGGCCAAACAGGGAGACAAGACCGTCGCCGCCATTGCCGCTCCGGGGGCCGCTTCGCTCTACGGTCTGGAGGTGCTGGCGGAGAACGTGCAGATTACCGATGCCAACAGAACCCGCTTTTATGTGATTTCCGGCCGGCCGCTGGAGGCCGACGGGCTGACGCGCGCCGCATTCGTGGCGACCTGCGAGGGCAGCCGAATCGGCGACATCATCGTCGCGCTGCGCGACGCAGGGCTTGAAACCGTATCGATTCATGACCGTCCCGAGGGCAGCAGCCTGGGCAAATACCATTATATGATCGAGACGGAAAACAAAGAGGGTATTACAGAAGCCCAGATCGAAGCGGTGCGCGCTGTGGAAGGCATGCGGTTTGCCGGGCGCTTCAACGCGGAGGAAAAGAGCTCGCAGAAAAAATATACCCTGAACCGCGTGGTGATGCTGAGCCGCCACAACATACGCTCCCCGCTGTCGGGCAGCGGTTCGCTGCTGGGCGACATTACGCCCCACAAGTGGTTTGACTGGACAAGCAAGCCCAGCGAGCTTTCGCTGCGCGGCGCAGTGCTGGAGACTATGATGGGACAGTATTTCCGGCTGTGGCTGGAAGACGAAGGCCTGATCCCGGAGAACTGGAAACCCGAGGACGGCGAAGTGCGGTTCTATGCCAACGCGATGCAACGCACGCAGGCTACGGCCCGCTACTTCTCCGCAGGACTGCTGCCCGTGACGGTCGTACCGGTCGAGCGTCATGCGGAATACAACACGATGGACCCGGTCTTCAATCCCGCGCTGACACTCTTCACCGATGAATACGTGAAGGACGTCGTCGCCCAGATCGCAGAAGCGGGCGGCGCGGACGGGATGAAGGGGATTCACGCCGGAATGCTGGACGCCATCAAACTGCTGATGGATGTGACGGACATGGACAAGAGCGAGGCCTATCAATCAGGCCGGTTCGGCGACCTGCTGACAGACGAGACGACCATCAAGCTGGAAGTCGGCAAGGAAGCGGGCATGACCGGTCCCATCAAGACCGCGACGTCGGTGGCGGATGCCCTTACATTCCAGTTCTACGAGATGGCAGACGACAAGGCGGCCGCTTTCGGCCACGATCTGACCCGGGACGACTGGCTGAAGATCCACAGCATCGTGGATACCTATACCGAGATGCTGTTCGGAACGCCGCTGATTGCCGTGAACGCGGCGCATCCGCTGCTTCAGGAAATCCGCTCCGAAATGACGGCGGAGGGACGGAAGTTCAGCTTCCTGTGCGGACACGATTCCAACGTCGCCAGCGTGCTGTCCGCACTGCAGGCGGGAGAATACACGCTGCCCGATACCGTGGAGCCCAAGACGCCCATCGGCGTGAAGGTGGTATTTGAAACATGGTCGGCGGAGGACGGCGAAAATTACGTCAGGGTGCGCCTGGTCTACCAGAACACCGAACAGCTTCGCGGCATCATCCCGCTCACGCGCAACAATCCTCCCGTGTCCTTTGACATTGAGCTCCCGGGGCTGGAACGGAACGCGGACGGGTATTACCGCCAGGACGACGTGCTGGAACGCCTCCAGAACGCCATTGACGCCTATGACACGCTGGTTGAAACTTATGACGGCAAAGACGCCGAGATGAAGGACGCCGCGTAAAAAAAACAAAGCCGCACACCGGACAGCATACGGGGAGGTTTCCAAATGAAAGTCAAAGTTCGCTTCAAATCGTTGCTTCTGCTTCTGCTGACAGCGGTTATGCTGCCTGCAGCTGCTTCCAACGTTTTGCCCGGATCGTTTTCCGCGTGCGCGGCGGAGAAAGAGAACAGCAAAAGACCGACCGTACTGCTGATCCTTGACGGCTTCGGCCTGAACGAACGGAGTGAACACAACGCCATCGCACTGGCGGACACCCCGGTGCTGGACCGGCTGATGAAAGAGTGTCCCTTCGTCAAGGGCTATGCCAGCGGCTCGGCCGTGGGCCTTCCGGACGGACAGATGGGCAGCTCCGAGGTGGGCCACCTGAATATCGGCGCCGGCCGAATCGTGTACCAGGATCTGTCCAGGATCACGAGGGAGATCGAGGACGGTCGGTTCTTTGAAAACGAGGCGCTTCTGAAGGCGGTGAACAACGCGAAGGAAAAGGGGACGAGCCTGCATCTGTACGGCCTGGTCTCCGACGGCGGCGTACACAGCCATAACACCCACCTCTATGCCCTCCTGGAGCTGGCAAAACGTCACGGACTTGAAAAGGTCTACGTGCACTGCTTCCTGGACGGGCGGGATACGCCCCCGGAATCCGGAAAGGATTACGTTCAGGCGCTGCAGGACGAGATGGACAGGATCGGCTGCGGCCAGATTGCCACGGTGGCGGGCCGCTATTATGCCATGGACAGGGATAACAACTGGGACCGCATCGAAAAGGCGTACCGGGCCCTGACCCTCGGCGAAGGCGTGACGGCGTCCTCCGCCGCGGAGGCTGTGACGCAGTCCTACGAGAAGGGAGAAACGGATGAGTTCGTCCAGCCGACGGTAGTGATGCAAGACGGCGCGCCGGTCGCCACCATCGGCGACGGAGATTCCATTATTTTCTTCAATTTCCGCCCGGACCGCGCCAGGGAGATCACCCGTACATTCTGCTGCGACGAGTTTGACAGCTTTGACAGGGGACCCCGGAAGCAGGTAACCTATGTCTGCTTTACGGACTATGACGTAACGATTCCCAACAAGGAAGTCGCCTTTGAAAAGGAAACCCTGACCAATACCTTCGGCGAGTGGCTTGCTTCCAACGGTATGAAGCAGGCCAGAATCGCCGAGACAGAGAAATACGCTCATGTGACCTTCTTCTTCAACGGCGGCGTGGAAGCTCCCAACGAAGGAGAGGACCGGTTCATGATCCCGTCCCCGAAGGTGGCAACTTACGACCTGCAGCCGGAGATGAGCGTGACGGAAGTATGTGATACCCTGATCGAGAAGATCCGTTCCGGCGAGTACGACGTGATCATCACGAACTTCGCCAACTCGGATATGGTCGGTCACACAGGGGTGGAGGAAGCCGCCATCAAGGCGGTCGCTTCCATCGACAAGTGCATCGGACGAGTGGTGGAAGCCATCGAGGAGGCGAACGGCCAGCTCTTCATCTGCGCCGACCACGGCAACGCCGAGGTGATGGCGGACGAGGAGACAGGAGAGCCCTGGACGGCTCACACCACCAATCCGGTTCCCTTCATTCTGGTGAATTATGACCCCGCCTATACGCTGAGGGAAGGGGGCTGTCTGGCTGACATCGCTCCCACGCTGATCGAGATGATGGGCATGGAGAAGCCGGCGGAGATGACGGGAGAGTCATTGCTGATCAAGAAATAGCGGGAAAAGCAAAAAACCCCTGCTGAGACGGTTTTCTATTCGAAAAAAAGATTATCGGCAATACCGCATGATTCTGCCGGAGCAGAATGTGCGGTATTGCTGATATATGGGCAGAATTTCTTCTCGTTATACACAGGAACGACCGGATCCGTCGCGGTGAAGGCGGACCAATTCTTGCTCCGCCAGCGCGGCAAAGAACCGGGCGGCGGGCAGCAAAGCCGCAGGATCAGCGGTAAAGGACGGATGGTGGTTATCGAAGCCGCCGCCCGTGCCGATGCGGAACAAAGCGCCCGGTGCAAGCTTCAGATAAGCGCTGAAATCCTCGGCGATCATGGAGGGCGGAGCGGTTTCGACAGTTAAACCCAGGTCACGGGCCGCGGCCGCCGCCCGGGCACAGGCTTCGGCGTCGTTGATCACCGGGGCAGGCCCTTGTTCATATCTGACTTCCGCTTCACATCCATAGGCGCCGGCGACAGCCGAAGCGATCTGCTCAAGGCTTTGCCGGACGGCGTCGCGCACCGGCCCGGTCATGGCGCGGACAGTACCTTCAAGGAACGCAGTTTCGGGGATCACGTTCCACGTGTTGCCCGCCTCCACCCTGGTAACGGAAACGATAGCCGAATCAAAGGGATTGAGGCGGCGGCTGACAATTGTCTGGACGGCGGAAATGACCGCGCCCAGGGCCGGGATCGGATCCCGGGAAAGGTCCGGATGCGCGGCGTGAGAACCCCGTCCCCGGATGGAAACGGAAAAGCGATCCGCCGCGGCCATGACCGGCCCCGGCCGGATGCCCAGGGTGCCGGCCGGAAAGCCGGGATAAGTATGGCCGGTGAAGAAGAGTTGAACATCGTCAAGCAGGCCGGTGTTCACCATCGCGGCCGCGCCTTCATTAATTTCCTCGGCAGGCTGGAAGATGATTTTGATTGTACCGGGCAGGGCCGGTTCACGCTCCTTCAGCAGGAGCGCCGCACCGAGCATGCAGACCGCGTGGAAATCGTGGCCACAGGCGTGCATGATGCCCGGGGTTTCCGAGGCATAGGACAGGCCGGTCTGTTCCTGAATCGGGAGAGCGTCGATATCGGCCCTGAGCGCGACGACGGGAGGGGTACCGGTTCCGACGACAGCGATCAGGCCTGTTTCAAGGCCGGTGTCAGGCAGCCGGACGCCGTTTTCCTGAAGGACGGTGCGCAAATAGGCCGTCGTCCGGTATTCGTGCCGGGCAAGCTCGGGATGACGGTGCAGCCATTGAAAGGTTTCAATGAGCTGCTTCTCCGGAAGCGCCTGTTTTTTCGGATTTGCTGTTTTTTT
>Ga0310786_10011722_pt1 | contig 10913 bp, 9 predicted proteins | sample AusTroGonzalo_MG_FD_203881 | JGI IMG/M metagenome (GOLD analysis project Ga0310786, IMG submission 203881) | Bovine rumen microbial communities from tropical cattle in Woodstock, Queensland, Australia - Gonzalo_03 (v2) (version 2) | ecosystem: Host-associated > Mammals > Digestive system >...
CGAGGTCTGTCCACCGATACCCCTGCCCAGATAGTTGTGCCGGGTAAAGAACTCGGGATGGAAATAAGCCCAGTTCTCCGTGATGGAATTCCCCATGAAAACGACCTGGGGATACGCCTTCTCGGCGATGATCCGCGCATTGTCGGCTTTGTAGTCGTTGAAGCGGAACCAGTCTCTTGAATCTTGTGAATAGCCGAATATTGACATGGTCAATAAAGCGAAAACAATGATTGATTTTTTCATCTTACAGTTTTTTTATTCTTGATAATACACTCGTTTGACCCGTTGCGAGATGCGTGTCATCACCTCGTAAGGGATGGTTTGGCAAGCCTTGGCGATGTCGTTGATGGAATGGTCGGCGTCGAAGATCACCACGGTGTCGCCCTCCTCCGCCTGCACATCGGTAAGATCCAACATGCACATATCCATACAGATATCGCCCACGATAGGCACTTGTTGGTTCCTGATGTAGAACTTGCCGTTGCCGTTGCCCAGCAAGCGCGATAGACCGTCGGCATAGCCTATCGGGACAATGCCGATGCGCATGTCATGCTCCGCCCTGCCATGGCGGTTATAGCCGATGCTGTCGCCCGCAGGGACTTCCTTGATTTGGTTGATGGTGGTCTTCAGCGACACCACCGTCTCCAGCATCCCCTCGTCGGCCTCGCAGGTAGGCACCCCATACAAGCCGATGCCCAGCCGCACCATGTCGAACTGGTATTGGGTGAAACGGGTGATGCCAGCGGTGTTCAAGATGTGACGCAACACCTTGTGCGGGAAGGCATCCACAATCATCCGGCTCCCTTCCTCAAAGAGATGGATCTGGCTCAAAGTGAACTCGTCTTCCTCGGGATTATCCGCCGTGGCAAGATGCGAGAACACACTCTGCACATGAAGCAGCGGATTGGCCTTGATACGGCGGATCAACTCGGGAATCTCCTTCTTGGAGAAACCCAGGCGGTGCATACCCGTGTCCAACTTGACATGCACGTTCAAAGGAGTAGTCTCCCCCACCGCCTCCAAGGTCTTCTCAATAAAACCTAAGTTCCTGAAGCTGAACACCTCAGGCTCCAGATGGTACTTGATGATGTTGTCGTAGCTATGCACCTCGGGACTCATCACCATGATGGGCAGGTTGATGCCCGCTCTGCGCAGCTCCACGCCCTCATCGGCAAAAGCCACGGTCAGGTAGTCGGCGCGATGGAACTGCAAGATGTTGGACACCTCGTAGTTGCCGCTGCCGTAGCCGAAAGCCTTCACCATCACCATGAGTTTGGTCTCGGGCTTGATCTTCGACCTGAAATGGTTGAAGTTGTTGACCAAATGGTTGAAGTTTATCTCCAGCACCGTCTCATGGGCCTTCTCCTGCAACTCCATGCTGATTTGCTCGAACTCGAACGAACGGGCGCCTTTCAGCAAGATGGTCTGGTTGCGGAAATGCGACAAGGGGAACTTCAGCAGGAACTCGTTGACATCCTGGAAGAAGAAAGAATTCGCAGGAAAGAGTTTCGCTTGGCGAGCAATGGCGGGACCGATACCTATTAATTGATCAACACCTTTGTTCTCAATAAGTTGTGCAATAGTTCCATAGAGTTCACCCTCGTCACGGCCACTTTGAAGGATGTCGGAGAGAATCAGCACCTTCTCCTTGTGTTGCCGTTGTTGGTTCATCACATCCAAGGCGATGGTCAAGGAGTTGACATCGGAGTTGTAGTAATCGTTGACGATGGTGCAGTTGTTGATACCCGCCTTGATCTCAAGACGCATCGCTATGGAGGTCAACTCCTTAAGCCTTTCGGCTATCAACGCCGGGCGCATCTTCAGGTACAAGCACACCACGATGCAATGGATGGCGTTCTCGATGGAGGCCTCATCCACAAAAGGAATCGTGAACGCAAGGTCTTGTCCTTGATACGACAAGGCAATCCGGGTGGATTTCTCAAGCTTCTCAACGGAGGAGACATAGATCTCGGCCTCTTTGAACTTCCGGCTCCACGACAAGAGCCGCACCTTGTTGCCCAGCTCCGAACGGAGGATCACCTGCTGGATCTCATAGTAGTCCATGCAATAAACCAGGGTCTCCACCTGGGTGAAGAGATTGAGTTTCTCCCCTGCCTTTTGCACAAAGCTGATGAAGTTCTCCTCGTGAGCCTGACCGATGTTGGTGAACACGCCGATGGTGGGTTGGATGATCTTTTGCAAGGCACCCATCTCATCGAGTTGGGAGATGCCCGCCTCGAAGATGCCAAGCTGGTGTGTCTCGTCCATCTGCCAAACCGACAGGGGTACACCCACTTGAGAGTTGTAGCTCTTTGGACTTCTAACAATATGGTAATCAAGATTCAACAACTGGAAAAGCCATTCTTTGACGATGGTCTTCCCGTTACTGCCCGTGATGCCCACCACAGGGATTTGGAACTTGGAGCGATGGTAGGCGGCCAGCTGTTGCAGTGCCCGAAGGGTGTTGTCCACGACGACGAAGCAAGCCTCAGGGAATTCCCCCTCGGGAATATGGTTCACCACGAAAGAACGGACGCCTAGGCGATACAATTCCTCAATATACTTATGGCCGTCGTTCCTGTCGCTCACCAGCGCAAAAAACAGGGTGGTGTCGGGATTCACCAGTTGGCGGCTGTCGATAAGGAGGTCCTGGATCTGGTGATCCAAGACCCCTCTTATCGAGCCATTGATTATTTGCGCGATCTCCTCAATAGAATACATGTTATAAACCGTGTATTTCTGTATCTATCTCTAAATTTTAAATTCTCAATTCTAAACTAGATTGAAAGTGTCTTGAGCGATGACAAACTCCTCGTCGGTAGGATAAACCACCACGGTGACCTTTGAGTCGGGGGTGGAGATGACAGCGGCGTCGCCGATGGTCTCCTTGTTGACGCGATGGTCGATCTTGATGCCGAGGAAATCCATGCTGTCGAGGATGGTCTCGCGCATGAACCAGGCGTTCTCGCCGATGCCGCCGGTCATCACGAGGATGTCGGCGCCGTTCATGATGGCCATGTAAGCACCGATGTATTTCTTCACGCGGTGGGCGAACATGTTGTAGGCGTAGGTGCAACGCTCATCGCCTTCCTCTTTGCCGGCGCGGACGTCACGCATGTCCTGCTTGCCTCCGGTGATGCCCACGAGACCCGACTTCTTGTTCACCAGGGTGTTCATCTCCTTGGTGGTATAGCCTTCCTTGTCCATGATATACATGAAGGCGCCGAGGTCGAGGTCGCCGGTACGGCTGCCCATCACCAAGCCCTCCACTGGGGTGAAGCCCATCGAGGTCTCGACGGACCTTCCGTTTTCGACGGCGGCGATGGAGGCGCCACTGCCGAGGTGGCAGGTGACGATCTTCGACTGTTTCCAGTCCTTGCCAAGGTATTTGGCGGCGTTTTCCGCCACATACTTATGGCTGGTGCCGTGGAAGCCGTAGCGACGCACACGGTATTTCTCATAGTACTCGTAAGGCACGGCATAGAGGTAAGCCTCGGCAGGCATGGTGCTGTGGAACGAGGTGTCGAACACGGCCACCATCGGAACGCCGGGAAGCACCTCCTCCATGGCGTGGATGCCTTGCAAGCTACCTGGGTTGTGCAACGGGGCGAGGTCGCATAGCGACTCGATGCCCTCGATTACCTTGGCGTCGATTCTCACGCTCTTGGGGAACAGCTCTCCGCCGTGGGCCACACGGTGACCCACCGCGCTGATTTCCTTCAGGTCTTTGATAACACCCATCTTCGGGTCCACCAAAGCCTTCAGCACGAGCTTGATGCCCTCGGTGTGATTCGGGATGGGCAGTTGCTCATAGTGTTTCTCACCATTGTATTTGTGGGTGAACTCACCCATCTCCAAACCGATGCGCTCCAAGAGACCCTTGGCCAACAGCTTGGACGAGTTGGCGTTCTCCATTTCAAGAAGTTGATACTTAATGGAAGAACTGCCACAGTTTAATACTAATATTTTCATCTTCTAAATTCTAAATTATAAATTCTTAATTCTTTTGTGCGATAGCTTGGTTGCAGGTGATGGCCACCAGTTTATACACGTCGTCGATGGAGCAGCCGCGACTGAGATCGTTGCAGGGTTTGGCGAGACCTTGCAGCACGGGACCGACGGCCTCGGCGCCAGCCAGGCGTTGCACGAGTTTGTAGGCGATGTTGCCGACTTCGAGGCAGGGGAACACCAGGGTGTTGGCTTTGCCAGCGACAGGGCTGCCCGGGGCTTTGCTGGAGCCCACTGACGGGACGATGGCGGCATCGGCTTGAAGCTCACCGTCGAGGACGAGGTCGGGACGGCGTTCCTTGGCGATGCGGGTAGCCTCGATGACCTTATCGACGACCTCATGCTTGGCGCTGCCCTTGGTGGAGAAGCTCAAGATGGCCGTGACAGGGTCGATCTTGGCGATGGCCTTGGCGGTGTCGGCGGTGCAGATGGCGATCTCGGCCAGCTGCTCGGCGGTGGGCATCGGCGTGACGGCGCAGTCGGCGAAGACCATGCGGCCATCGGTGCCGTAAGGACAACCTTCGGGGAGGAACATGGTGAAGGCGCCGCTCACGCAGCTCACACCGGGAACGGTCTTGATGATCTGCAATGCCGGACGGAGCATGTCGCCCGTAGTGGAACGCGCGCCGCTCACGAGACCGTCGGCCTCACCAGCCTTGACGAGGAGGATGCCGAGATACATGAAGTTGCCTGCCAGGTCGTAAGCCTGCTCGGGAGTCATACCCTTGGCTTTGCGGATTTCAAAGAGGAGGTCGGCATATTTCTGACGCTCGGGGTTGGTCATCGGGTCAATGACGCGGGCCTTGCCGATGTTTTGGAGGCCGAATTCAGCCGTCATCTCCTTGATTTTCTCGGCGGGGCCGATGAGGATGATGTCAGCGACACCGTCGGCGAGGAGTCGGTCGGCGGCTTTGAGGGTACGAGGTTCGTCACCTTCGGGAAGCACAATGCGTTGCTTGTTGGCTTGCGCATTGGCGATGATTTCTTGCATTAGATTCATGTTGAATTGCTTATTTGTTGAACTGTTGAATTGTTGATGAATTAAACTGCAAATTTAGGAATTTCCAGCAATACCCCAAAACATTCCTTTGAATTTCGTAATTTTGCAGCCCGAAAAAGCAACGCCGATGCCCGACACCACTTTCAACAGCTTTGTCACTCAGGGATTTGAGGGTGTCATCACCCCTTTGGTGAGGGACACCCATGAGATTCTGTCAGGGTGGAACCTCGTCATCCTTGCCGCCGTGTTGCTTTTGGTCGTCATCAACAAGCAATCCTATCCCCACCAGTTCAGGCAGTTGCTCTCCGTCCCGGGTGGCACCGCCCATCTCAACCAGTTGTTGCGCGAGTGGAATCCGTCCAACAGCTTCATCGGATTCTCGTTCACCCTCTCCTACATCCTCGTCATGGGACTGTTTGTGCAAAAAACCTTTGTGATCCTCTCCCGCGACGTGAGTCGTTACAACGGTTTCGACGTGTATTGTATCATGGCGGCTTGTGTGGCTGCCTGGTACCTTCTCCGTCTCCTCAGCATGTCAGTAATGGGATGGCTTTTCAACCAAAAAGAGCTGGTGATCCGGCAAACCACCATCGAGCTTTCGCTGTCGTCCTATTGTTTTTTGGTGTTCCAACCGGTGATGTGGCTGGTGCTGTACATCCCAAGCTCCATCTTTGTTTACGTGGGCTTCGGCATCCTCATCCTGACGGCCGTCTTGAGGTTCTTCCTACAGTTTTTCGACACAAGAGTTTTTTACAAAATCCCTTCGTTTTACATTTTTTTGTATTTTTGCACGCTCGAAATCGTACCCCTGGTCCTGGTGTTAGTCGCTGGACTTCGGTATTTTGCCACGAGCTAATTGTTTGGTTCACCTAAAAAAGGAACGAATGAAGATCAAATCAATATTGGTATCCCAACCCCAGCCAACCGACGTAAGCAAGACACCTTACGGTGACATGATGAAGAAATACGGGGTTACTTTCACCTTCGAGAAATTCATCAAGTTGGAAGGCGTCACGGCCAGTGAGCTTCGCCAACAGCATATCAAACTCCCGGAATACACCGCCATCATCCTTTCGAGCCGCAACGCCATCGACCATTTCTTCAGGGTCGCCAAAGAGATGCGTTACGCGGTTCCCGAGACGCTGAAGTACTTCTGCATCAACGAGTCAACCGCCCTCTACCTGCAACGCTATGTGCAGTACCGCAAGCGCAAGGTGTTCTATGGGAACCAAAGCTTCAACGACCTGCTTGAGATCATCAAGAAGCACAAGGAGGAGAACTACCTTTATTGCTGCTCCGACATCAGCTCCGACGCCACCACCGAGATGCTCTCGGAGGCGAAGATCAACTTCACCAAGGCGGTCATGTTCCGCACCGTCTCCGCCGACCTCAAGGACATCAAGATCACCGATTACGACATGCTGGTGTTTTTCAGCCCCGCCGGTATCGAGAGCCTGAAGGAGAATTTCCCAAAATTCAAACAGAAGGATGTCGCCATTGGCGGTTTCGGAGAGGCCACTTGCCATGCCATCACCAACTCCGGTTTCCAACTTGACTTCCACGCACCAACCGATACCGCTCCTTCCATGACCATGGCCATCGAAGAGTTCCTCGCCGCCGAAGCCAAGAAGAACAAAAAGAAATAATGGAGGACTTCCCCAAATACGAGCGGATTTGCAAAGACAACGACATCCAGTCCCTTTTCAACAAGGGGACTGGTTTTTCGTGTTATCCCTATCGGGTGATTTACCTGTTCAGGCCCGTCGGCAACAAGCCCGTCACCTGTCGGCTGCTCCTCTCCGTCTCCAAAAAACGCTTCCATCACGCCATCAAGCGCAACCGTGTGAAACGTCTTATCCGCGAGTCGTGGAGGAAAAACAAGCAGGAGCTGTACAATTTATGCGAAAAGCACACTATATCCCTTGATGTGGCGTTAGTATATACGGCAACCGTCATCCATCCCTACGAGGAGATGCTCCGCAAAACATCCAAGGTCGTCAAGGAACTTATCCACTGCTATGAAAAAGAGATTCAGGCCGCTGACTAAACTCCTTATCCTGCTGATCAGGCTTTACCAAGTCACGCTCTCTCCTTTCATTGGAAGGAACTGCCGCTACACACCGACTTGCTCGAACTACGGCATCCAAGCCTTGGAAAAATACGGAGCCTTCAAAGGAAGCTGGCTCACCATCAAACGAGTGCTGTCGTGCAATCCCTGGGGAGGGAGCGGATACGATCCGGTACCATAGTATTATGAATGCGAAATGCGGAATGCGGAATATGAAAAGAAACATCTTATTATTAGCACTTTTGTTGGGATGCTCATTTTGGGGATTGTCCCAAGAGAAACAGAACAACTTTGAGATTGTCAAGAGCATCGACATCTACAACAACTTGATGCGTGAGTTGAACATCAACTACGTGGATGAGATCAACCCGGCGGAGCTTAACGAGGCGGCCATCAACGCCATGCTCGACGGCCTTGATCCTTATACCGTGTTCATCCCCGAGTCGGACATTGAAAATTACAAACTCATGACTACGGGAGAGTATGGCGGTATCGGTGCCTTGATCCAATACGACGGAGAATACGTGCGTATCTCCGACCCCTACGAGGGATGGCCTGCCCAAAAAGCGGGTCTCCAAGCCGGTGACGCCATTCTCATGGTCAACGGCGTTGACACCCACCAAAAAAACACCGAACAGGTAAGTGAGCTGCTCAAAGGACAGCCCGGCACCGAAGTCACCCTGAAAATCAAACGCTACGGTTCCGACAAGCCCATGGAGCTCACCTTGAAACGCGAGAAGGTGAAGATCGACAACATCCCTTACGCCACCGTGTTCGACAACGGCATCGGCTACGTGTCGTTCAACAGTTTCACCAAAAACGCCGCCAACGAGATGAAACAACATCTCCTCGACATGAAAAAGGAGCATGACCTGAAAGGCTTCATCATCGACCTGCGCGGCAATGGCGGCGGACTCCTCAACGAAGCCGTCGATATCGTCAACCTCTTCATCCCCAAAGGAAAACCCGTGGTTTCAACCAAGGGCAAGGCACTGAACTCCTCCAACATGTACCTCACCACCAACCAACCCATCGATGAGCAGATCCCCCTGGCCATCCTGGTTGACGGAGGCAGCGCCTCCGCCAGCGAGATCCTCTCCGGCTCCATCCAAGACTACGACCGCGGCGTCATCATCGGCCAACGCACCTTCGGCAAAGGTCTGGTGCAAAACATCCTACCCCTCGTTTACAACACCCAGATGAAGGTCACCATCGCCAAATACTACATCCCCAGCGGACGTTGCATCCAGGAAATCGACTATTCAAAAAACAGACAGCGTGACACTCTCAACTCTCAACTCCCAACTCTCAACTCCCAAGACACGCTCGGGAAGCCCTTCTCCACCACCGCTGGCCGCACCGTTTATGAAGGCCACGGCATCATGCCCGACGTGAAGATCGAGCCCGTCAAGTACGCCACCGCCACCGCTTACCTCTACGCCAAGAATTACATCTTCGACTACGCCACCAAATACGCCCACGAGCACAAGTCCATCGCTCCCGCCAAGGAGTTCAGGATCGACGACGAAACCTACAACGACTTCATGAAGTTCGTGAACGAAAAGAAATTCTCCTACACCACCGAAAGCGAGAAATCGCTCGAAGCCCTGGAGAAACACGCCAAAGAGGAAGGCTATCTCGAAAGCATCCAACCCCAACTCGAGAACCTGAAAAAGCAACTGCAAGCCGACAAGGAGAACGACCTCCTCAAAAACCGCAAGGACATCGAGGAGCTGCTCCGCCTGGAGATCGTCGGACGCTACTACTACCAAGTCGGACGCATCATCGCGTCGCTCGAAAACGACGATGAGTTGCAGGAAGCCTTCAAGATCCTGCTCGACAAGAAACACTATGAATCCATCCTGAAGCCTTGAGTTGGAGGGATCGCACACGGGACTACGAGAAGACCGCCTACTGCGTGGGTCTGTCCATGATGGCGGCAAGCCTCACGCTGTCGCCTTTCATGATGAGCGTCTCCCAGTTCCTTCTGCTTGCCGTTTGGCTCTTCATGGGGGATCCCATCCCCGTCAAGTTGCGCAAGTTTCTCCACAACAAGACCGCCATCATACTGGTTTCACTATATTTATTGCATGTCATAGGACTTCTCTATACCACTGATTTTCAATACGCTTTCAAAGACCTGAAAGTCAAATTGCCCCTGTTGGTATTCCCGCTGATCCTATCGTCGGTGAAGCCTCTCGACAGAAGGCGTTTCGACTGGGTCATGCTCGTCTATGTCGGCACCGTGCTGGTGGCCACCTGCATCAGCTTTGGCAAGTATGTAAAGCACGATTATCAAGACATTCGGGAGATCTCGCAGTTCATCAGCCACATCCGGTTTTGCCTGAACATCGTGCTATGCATCGGCATCCTCCTCTTTTATTTGGTGACTCGCAAAACAGCTTGGTGGGACAAGGGGGTGCAACTGTTGCTTCTGTTATGGTTTGTGTATCAGCTCTATATCTTTGAGTCGCTCTCGGGCTATGCCGCTTTTGCGGGATTGCTAGTCGCCTCGCTGCTTTACCTGTTTTTCACGCAAGTCAAGAGCCTTGGCTGGCGGATCGCCGTCGCCGCGCTCATCGTGGCCGTGCCCATCCTGGCGGGCGCTTGGATCTATCGCACGATGGTTCCGATGCTCCAAAACCCGAAGGTTGACTTTGAACAATTGGACAAACAAACCGCTATGGGCAACGATTATTGGCACGACACCCTTTGTTTCCCGGTGGAAAACGGGAGATATGTGGGTTTGTATTTCTGCCGCAGCGAGATGCGGGAGGCCTGGAACAGCCGCAGCGGCTTGGATTATGACGGCACCACCCTCAACGGGGAAAACTTGGAGGCGACCTTGGCCAGATACCTGACATCCAAAGACTTGAGAAAAGACGCATCGGGAGTGGCCGCCTTGACCGACGAGGACATCCACAACGTGGAACATGGCGTGGCCAACTATGTGAACTGGACCCATCCTGGATTGTACTCACGACTCTCGGAGACACTTTTCGAATACCAACAATACAAAAACGCCCACAATCCCAACGGTGGATCGCTCTCCCAGCGCATCGAATACACCAAGGCTTCGTTGTATCTGATCAAGAAGCATCCCGTGTTCGGGGTAGGGACGGGCGACATTCCCAGCGCCTACCAGCAAGCCTACGATGAGCTGAGCTCGCCCTTGGAGCCCCAGTTCCGCCACAAGGCCCATAACCAATACCTTTCCATCACGGTAGGATTCGGGGTGGTGGGGCTGTTGGTTTTCCTCATTGTGTTGTTGTATCCCTATCTTGCCTCCAAGATGAACCGCACCTACCTTTATACGGTGTTTTTGGTCATTCTGCTGATCTCGATGTTTCCCGAGGACACCATAGAGTCGCAAGCGGGCGTTTCTTTTTATGCGTTTTTCAATTCTTTGTTTATCTTTGCCAACGAAAAAGAGGATCATCATCCTGAAAAGTCCATGCCATGAAAAGAGAACGATTCATTTCCGATTATGTCGTTTTCGATGACGAGAACGAACTTGGCACCCAAGACGCGGTGTTGCTTCGCCATGCCCATGAGGCCGCCCGTAACTCGTACGCCCCTTATTCAAAGTTTCATGTGGGGGCCGCGGTACGTTTGTCCAACGGGGTTATTGTGAAGGGTAACAACATCGAGAACGCCGCTTATCCCAGCGGGTTGTGCGCCGAGCGTGTCGCCTTGTTCAGCGCCCAAGCGCAGTATCCCGATGTGCCTGTCGAGGCCATCGCCATCACGGCTTTCTCGGACAAGACAGAAGTGAACGAGCCTGTAGCCCCTTGCGGAGCCTGCCGTCAGGTGATGGTGGAGGTGGAACAGCTCTCG
>Ga0310786_10011723_pt1 | contig 10912 bp, 1 predicted proteins | sample AusTroGonzalo_MG_FD_203881 | JGI IMG/M metagenome (GOLD analysis project Ga0310786, IMG submission 203881) | Bovine rumen microbial communities from tropical cattle in Woodstock, Queensland, Australia - Gonzalo_03 (v2) (version 2) | ecosystem: Host-associated > Mammals > Digestive system >...
CTTTGAAGAAGCCATGAAGACTGTCGAAGAACGTCCTATCACAGCAGATATGACTTACGAAGAAAGGCTTGCCGCCTTGAAAGCAAGATTTGGTCTTTAGGATTATCCGAATACATAGTCCAATATCTTCCGATTTATCTCATCGTTGATTGAGAAATCATCGTCGATATATACGTCATCGACAGTCATTGCCCCCCTGTGGTTCAGTAACATGCCGACATCATCTCGGCTATACCTGAACTTATTCCTCGCGATGGAAGCTACGGTATGGCGGAACAGATAGAAATTGTACTGAGGCAAGTTCGCCTCTCTACAGAATCTGAATACGGACATACCGAAGTTTCTACTCGTTTTTCTATCCCACTCCATCCCAAAATCAAACAGCAATTCTCCTTCCGCTGCTTGATACTTCTTCACAATATCTTCAATCTCCGGCTGTACCTTGATTGATGTGAGGGCGTTGTCCGCCCTCGCGTTTCTTGTTTTATGTCTGCAATACGTCAGACGTTCTCCGTCAAAACACTCCTTCTCCATCGTCAGTATATCGCCTAAGTTCATTCCACCGAGACAGAAAGACAACTTGACCATGTCACGTATCATATTCTGTCGCGGCATCTTAGACTCAAAAGCAAAGAACTTACGCAAGTCCTCTACGGGTATCGCTCCCTTCTTCGGAGCATCCGGCTTGTAGTACTTCATTCCAGCAAACGGGTCCTCCTTTGTATACTTAGCCGCTTCATCGCCCAATTCTAATACAAGCATCTTGTATGCATGGTGCAAGCGCATCAGGTATTCATTCTTTATTCGTGAAGACAGTTTCTTCGTCTTCGTCTCCCCTGCCCTTCTCGATGCAGGTATCTCCCTCTCCTCTATCATCATCCTAAAACGAGTGACGAATCGCCTATCTACATCACTCAACATAAGACTATCGTAGCCAATCTGTTTGGCTAACCCCAACGCATACATAAGCGCACCGTACTTGGCGGGGTCGCTCTTATACAACCGACCGCAGAACTCGGAGAAGCTGACCTTCCTATTCCCCTTAGATAACGAAGCGGCTATAGCCTTCACAGACATCACACGTAACTCCTCCGTATCATAGTCCAGCAACTTCTCCTCGTACTGACGTATCGTTTTGTTCGTCCGCTCTATCACGAACTGGTCCTTCAACTCAAACTCTCGCGTCACTTGACGCTTGCCTACGTATAGACCCGTAGGTATGTAAACACTTTCCCTATTATGTGTCACACGTATGGACACAGGGTACTTCTCATCGTTTCTCTTGTTCGTCTTCCGAACGACTGCTTTGAAAGTGGGCATAATTTTCAACAAACATTCAACAAACATTTGGGTATATTACATGAATAATAATATACATTTTTGAAAACACCAAATTTGTCGATGTCTTTATAAGTGGTTAATAATCAGATAATTAGAAAGGATACCCTATGGCAAAATGGAACGTCATATCATCCTTCCATGTAATTCTATAATGCGCTGATAGTGTGTGTGTTACATAATAATGTAAAAATCTTTCAACAAACACTCAGCAAACAATTTCACATTTTTCTTCTTAAACTCTTGCCTAAATAAAATCGAGCGCAAAGATACAAAAAAAAATCGGCACTTGCAAATAAAAATTTGTGTGCCGACCTTTTCTATCTACGATAGAAGATTTATTCTACAGGAACCCACTCTTCCCCTATTCTTTCATAAATACTTCCACCATCTAATGATTTCCTAAAGCGTCTCCTTCCATTTCTTGTGCGACCATTATAGCCGTTCCATAAGATAGTTGGCAGTCCAGATACCTTCTCGCTACTTTCGTCAGACTTCTGCTCCTTTAGTCTCTCAAACTCTTCTTCTGAAATCTCCTCAGGAGCATTGAAGCCTACTTGTTTTACATACTTGTCATCGAATGTTTTATTCTCAGGATTAAATTTCCCATCTTCGACTCTCTGTAATACAACAAGTCTATCTATTCCTTCTTCGTCCTTTTCTTCGTATGTTACTTCTTTGGAAGGATTGACGATTTCTTTTAGCGGAAGACGAATATGGTCATCAAACCAATCTATCCATTGAGGATTCTTTCTGTCTGGTTGCAAGCCATTCTTTAGATTGATATTGTAAAGCAAGTTCTGTACGATAAATTTATCAATATCATTTATGTCAGAATAAGGTATGTCAGGATGCAATCTCTTGAATTTATCTCTTGACTCAAGAAGATTCTTCGCGAACTTATCCATATCTGCATCTTGCATTGCATTAAGGAACTCTTTCATGGTCTCTACTGGAACATCGTTCTGTTCCTCAATAAGATTATCTTGAGCCTTCTTCAATGCCCTCTCTGCTCTCTTGCGTTCTGACTCAGTAGCGTATTCAGAATTTAGAATATCATAGCTCTGAGCAATAATCGCCTCGTACTGTTTAATGTTCTCATCGCGTTTTTTCACGAGTGCTCTTGCTTGTCTAATGATACCGTATCTAAATACGTTCTTGTCGCTCTTACCGATGAATCTATTGGCTACAGGAATATCCTTCATACGTATATTAGTTCCTGTATATTCCCCTTTGATGCGGTCTTTGATGTCAGAACCAACAGCCCATGTCAGAGAAGCCAAGTCGAGAGTTCCACTTGGAACCCAGAACAACATGTTACGCACTTCTTTCGGATTGACATCTCTCAATTCTCCCATCTCATTCCCCCATCTATCTACTGCTATATCCAAATCAGGGTCTCCTCCTGTTAACAAGAACCATCCGTAGCTAATGTCGCGCATCAGTTTGGCTTCATCATTCGATACAAGATACTCTGGGTTAGAACCGAAATCATATCGTAACTTACCACCTAAGAAGTTCTTGTTGTCTGCCAACTGTCCTACAGTAGCGAGTGGTGTCGGTGTAAACAAGTCTCTTACAGCTTGCCACGGGCTCTCTCCCTTAGTAAATGAGTTCTTCAGCGAAACAACTGCATTAGTTGCGTTCTGCGGTAACGGAAGCCAATAGGTTGCAGCTTGTGTAAAGAAAGAGTCTATCGCATCTTTCCACGTTCTTTGCCCTCTACACATCATGGCAGCATTTACTCCGATACACCAGAATGGTCTCAAGGCTTCATTCAAATGCACTCTTCCTCCGAATGGAAGTATGATATAGTTGTCTCTTGTGTAGTCGGATATTTTTATCTCATCATCGTCATCATCAGGAATTAACAATGTGTTTAGGAATCCGAGGAATGCCGGAACGAATGCCATATAAGTAAAGGCTCTTGCAAAGTGTTGCGCTTTTTCCTTCGTAGTTCCATCTTTGTAGAAAGTTCTCCATAATCCAGTTGCTCCTTGTATAGTAGCATTGGCGAAGATACTCATCGTGTTAAACATGTTCATAAACCAAACACCGAGTCCTCTTCTGTTGAAATTAACAGATAGGTTGTGCGCAGCTTTAACTGCCTCTTCTCTACCAAGCCCCATCTCTATTATAGAACGGTAGATGGAAAAACGAGTAATCAATTCGGAATACTCATTGAAGTATTGACCTACCCTTGCAAGTAATCTCCAGTCAGATACGCCTTGCTCCGATAGACTTGACATTCTGTGTGCCCTATCTCTAAACTGTTGAAGTTCCGGGAGAGTAAAGAAACCAGTATTAGCACCGTAATCCAAGAAGTCTCTAAACAGTTCTCCCCTATCACTATCTTCTATCTTTATATCTCCTTCGGAGAATTGAACAGAACTTAGATACTTGAAGATAACTCCTTTACTCAGCACAAAGTTTTTCAAGAATCTCGCTGTGAATAAAGGTCCGTATTCTGTAGTGCCCTTCTGTAGTACGAATGGCACATCGCGCACAATATTAACAGGAGCAAAAGTGACATTGTTCATTGTTAACTGTGCAGCAAGCCATCCTCCGAATGTTCTCATAACCTCTACCTCAAGAGTCTTATCTCTTCTGCCGTTATATGCATCCGCAGTATACAGCATAGTTGGAGGCATTGTCATCTTACACAATACGCCATCGACCCACACTCCGACAGTAGCTCTATTTCTTATATACTCTGCATGCAATATGCGATACGTGTCTTTGTCATCGAAATATGGTAGCTGTTCATATTGAGCATCTATCTCGGACTGAATATCTTTCTTCGTCTCCTCGTCTGTTGTACTTAACAACTGCTTCTTTAACTCAGCAATGATGGCTTGTGTTTCACGCATCTGCTCGCGCATTTCTTTGATTTGTTCTTCTGTGAAATCATCTTGCAGTACGCCTATAGAGCCATCTTCTTTGGTATAGAAGTCTATTCTCTTTGGTACTTCAAAGCCAACTGCCTTACACCATTCTGGATGTTCACGTAGCAAATCGAACAATACGCGCTTCGCGTAATTTTCTTCAGCCATTTTAATAGCTTCTTCTGCATCACGATATATATATGCGAGACCTCCTTCTGCGAGAGATTTACCACCTTCTGCCTTATGCATAGAGTCAAGTTTGTTCTTGGCTTTGCCACGGCGACTCAAGTCTACAACAATTTGTTCCTTGCCTTTCTCGTCCTTTACTTGTGTCTCTTTGTTTGCATCATCCCAGAATCCACGCTGAGGGATGTAGAACTGTTTTGCCTTTAGCCTTTCATATGTAGCGTCAGGAATCAGTCCGGCATCATGATTTGTATCAAGAGCAAAGTCAGTCATCTCGCGGATATTATCCCATAAGGCAGTAACCATATCTTCTCCTTTCTTTGTGCTCGCAAATGCATCGTGGAACGCGTCAACAAACTCTTTAGAGCCCATTTTCATCCTCAGCATAAACTCTCTCAGACCACGAGGTGTGCCTTCTTTAGCACGCTCCCAGTTGTTACGAGCCATCAGATAACGCTCTATAAATTGTACGGGCGATAATGTCTCTGTATGTTCTTCTCCATTATCATCGCGCCAAGTGTTAGTGCTATGTTGTTTATAGAACTCAGATTTCTTAACAACTTTAGCTAACTTATCTATGCTATCGTCAAGTTTACGAGAGATGTTATGATGCAAAGCAACAACCTTATTCCCTATTCTACTTTGTGTAGCCTCAAAGATAGTACGTATATCGAATTTGCCATCTAACTTACCAAGTCCTTGCTCACGTCTCCATGCATTGATACTTAGCAAAATAGCTCGCATACCTGCTGATTGGTCGTGCATCTTGATAGCGAGGTCCATGAGTTTACGGCGCTTTACAATCTCTGATGTTGTTCTGTCAGACATGATTCTGCTCGCCTTTTTCTTGCACTCTTCGTTTTTTAATATCTGTTCCGAGTCGCAGTTTCTAAGAGCATCCATAGAAGTGCTAAACTGAATGCGGTCATCTTCTATGCTGAAGAAACCTTTGTTCTTGGTAGCAGACTTCAGTTGATTCGGCTGGAAAGCAACATAGTCAGTCATTTCTTTGCCTAAACTATAGTTGCCATCGTATACGTTCGTGAATACACAACCGTCAAAGCCAAGTCTTTTTGCTTCTTCTACAATATCATCTGTGGAAATTGTCTCCGGGTGCAATTCGTTCTTTGTCGGTACGATTCCCTTCTCATCAACGAACGCCCATGCCTCAGCCTCTGAATTAAATACTTGTTCTTCAATGCCATATTGAGCCAGATTCACAATCCACCTTCCTGTTGGATAATCAGTCCAATGGCGAGACTTACCTTCTTCGTCTGAAAAATCTACAAACAGAGGTGTTCTCAAATTCATGAACAACGAATACATTCCATAGTGCTTGTCTGCCTCAATAATAGCGTCTCTCTGTTCTTTTACAGCAGTATCTTCCAACATGTATGTGGCGGCTGCCGCCTTATTCTCCGTTGCATATATCGACTTAGAATATCCCTGTCCATATTTGAACTTGTCAAATCCAGCATAAATTGTTCCATGATAAACAACCAATGGCTCTCCATTCTTGTCTACTACTTTAGATGCGCCATAAGGGTCGTTCTCCCAATCTCCAAACCATTTTTTGAAGGCTTTAGTACGAACAAGTAACCATTGCTTCTCTGTCAGATTAGTAGGCTCGCCATTAGGTGCTTTCATAAATGTTCCTTCGGCAATAGCCTTGCTCTTAATATCAGCCATCTCTTTCTCGAGCACAGCCTCGTTAAGATTAAGTTCCCTGACATCGAACAAATCTCTAAGAACCATATCTGCTACGCCCTCGATAGTGCTTATTCTATTGAGTTTTGCCTTATCGTATGTATTTTCACTATTCGCAATCCATGCTCCGAAATTCCATACATGGCGCACTACATTCTCCCAGAAGAGATTCAAGGCTTTCTTGACTCTATTGATGAAAGCCTGAGCAAGTTTGTCTCCAGACTCTGTATCTGTATACAGTTCTTTGGCAATCTTCTCAAGACGCTTTGCTCCTTCTCTGCCGCTGAAGCGAGACAATGCTTCACTTGCTATCTCATCGTCAGAAGCTAAGTCGGAATAATTCTTATCTTTCTTTACTTCCTCCCACAGAGCAGTATTCTTCTTGAGCATGTCAACAATCTTCTTCCACGCTTTTGGATTCTCTGCACGCAGAGACTTAACCCACAAGTGAGTGTACTCATGGATAGGTGTATCGCTGTTCAGTCCTTCATCGGTAAGATATATCTCATTGCCGATAGCCCATCCGAGAATAGTACCATTAGGAGCTTTGAAGAGCTCAATATCTTCTACGCTTTTAAGAATCCTTCTCGCGTTCTCTTGGTCGCCTGCATAGTGCAGTTTGATGCCTTTAGCCTTAGTGAGAAGCATATTGAGCGCACGGTACACAAGTTGCGAATGAGCCTTCTTGAGACGTTCTTCTGGAGTGATGCTCGCTTCGAACATCCTATCAAGTCTTTCTTCATTCTCCGCGTCTTGTATTTCCTCTCTCTCGGTAGGCATACGGTAATGCTCGCCTTTAGACCACTTAATGATTGGGTCTACGCAGCGGACTACGCCTTCAGAATCCTTCACGATATTCTGCCCGTGTAGGTCAAGGACTTCAAATGCTCCGTTTGTATATTCATCTCCGCTTTCATTAATGCTCTTGAATCCATGAGCAGTCATAAATTCCTCGACTTCTTCACGGCTTAGCTCAGCAGCATCTTCCAATTGAACATACGGCGCACTATAAATAACACGGAACATACCATCTCCATCATAGCCAAAACCGACAATCTGTTGTTTATCGCCTTCAAATAGCCAGTTATTAAGAAGCATCCCCTCAAAGAACTCTTCTGCTGTCTCGTACATGCTCGTAGCTTTCGCCTTGACAACAGTTCCATTCTCATTGTCTGCCCATACACGACTCTCTTGACCTTCTCCTATCTGCTCTCCATATCTCTCATTAAGGAATGCAATAGGATTATCAAGCCAAAGACCTTTCTCTTTGGCGTAATTCATCAAGTCTAACTCCATCTGGGTGTTAGACGCATCACGACTCGCTCTCTCTTCTCCTGTTACTTCTTTGCCATCGCGTTCCAACGCTCTGCTTGTGCGTCGACTTCTGATTGTAGCAATGGTAAGCGCTTCTGCAAGAGTTCGTTGCTCTTTAATGCCGCTTTGCAGTACTTCAAGTGGGATTCGTTCAAATACCAGCGGTCTGTGTCCTTGTCGTAAATCATCTTCTAATGCGTCTGTTAAGTCAGAAATTTCTTGCAAAGATAATACATTAGACCCACCCTTGTCAAGTCTTTCTCCTATTTTTTTGAATTTTTTATCAAATTCTGTCTCTTCTTCGTTTGATACAACCGACAACTCGAACTTCTTTTGCACGCCGAGAGCTTCCTCAATAGCAGTCAACTCACGCATCTCCTTGCCATTTAAGCCACCATTAATCATCTCATTATCCCATAATTCTTGGCGACGCTTTATTAGCTCTTCTCTGCTCATGGAAGATACATCTTTGCGCTGCTCTTCTTCTTTTACAGGAGCTGTCTTGCTTATAGATTCTACTACTGTTGTGAATAGCTCAGGTCTATCAGCTGTCTTCTCTCGAATCTCATCAAGTATATTACCAACCTTTTCTATGTCGTGGTTCTCATTAGCCACGCGTAGCTTCTGGACAAGTTCCTCTACTTGTTCTTCAAGAGAAACTTTTTCTTTAATTTCCTCTAATTCGTCCTCCTCTATAGGCTGCTCTTGCACAGTCTCAGTAGGGGTGCTCTCAACTTCTACTATCTCTATCTCATCTTTAGTGATAGGTTCTTCTTGTGGAGCATCTTTCTTAGCTTGCTCTTGTAGCTCTTCGTTTGTATAGGCAAGACGAGTATGGTCAAGCTCTTCATCACGAGTGACCTCCGGATAGATAAGTTCTATATCTTGCAATGCCTTTTGTACATTACCTTGATACATGTCATAATTCGGCTGAATCTCCCCATTCTTTAGAGCATTATAGTTGTCTCTCGCCTTTTTAATCTCGGCACGAGTCACAACTCTCTTAACGGGTATAGTAGGGATATTAGCTACATATTCTTGACTTACAAGATTAAGCTTCTGAGCAAGATACAAAGCAACCTCCAACTGATAGATTGGATTGGTTATGTTCTTTTTACTGAACACGTCTGCATTGCCATTCTCATTAACCAAGAGAGATGGTCTCTCTGCAAGTACGCTATCATGCTTGTACATCACAAAGCGCACATAGCTCAGTAAATCTCTATCAGATTTGTCAAGCGATGCTAATTCGTCTGCACTAATTCTGTCAATCCCTTTCTCTTTTGCAAAAGCATTCCATGCTTCAAGAGACTTGCGTATACCTCCGACAAGTTCTCTTGTTACAGTACTCTTCTCGTCTTGCGTTTGTAAATCAAGTCTGGCTTGAATAGCCTCGAGCGCATTGACAAAAGGATTATCTTTCTTCGTACCTTCTGCAAAGTGCTTGTTATATTCTGCGAAGAATTGACGGAGCGTAATCTTTACCTTGCTGTTTTGGAAGATAGGTGTATCCAATACAGTCTCGGCTGATTGAGGAACAACTTCCTCAACCTTACTATGCAAAGGCACGTAATTGCCATTAGCATCCTTTACATAAATGCCTTTAATATTCTCAACAACTCCTCTGTACTCATCTGCACGAACTGCCTTCACACCCTCAGTCGCAGGTATATTGGAAATTACATTCCCGTTTTTATCTACTTTAACTTCGTAACTCGATAGCAAGTAGTATGGAATATATTCATTATCTCCTTTCTTTAAGTAAACAAGTTTAGAGTCTTTGTCTACTTCTTTCCATCCTGTTTCTGCTCCGTCATATCCTTTAACAGATGTTATTTTGCGATTAACAGGACCAAGATTCTCTATCTGAACTTTCCCGTCTTCTCCCTCTGTTATACGAGCGAATGTCCAATCAGTACGGCGAGAGTTGAGCAATTTAATATCTGAACCCTCTAGATTTACAGGCTCTACTGACTCTACAGCAGGCTGCTCAGGAGCTTGTTGCTCTACTACCGGAGTAGGTTCTTCTGCGGCAATAGGTTCTTCCGCAATAGGCTCTTCAGAGACAGGTTCTTCTTGTGTTTGTTGTTCTTGCTGCACTTCCTCTTGCTGAGTCGGTTGTTCGATTTTCTGCTCAACTTGATTACTCTCTGCTACTGGAGTTTGCGTTACTTGCGCTATAGGAGCTTTCTCTTGCGCTTTCTCGATAGGAGAATACAAAGCATCTTCTGTCTCTTTAATAACAGCATCTATCTTAACACCAGCATTAGGGTCGAGATATTTAATAGCAGCTTCCTTGTAGCCAGATATATCGTCATTGAGTTTGTCTATCTTCTCATAGAACTCAGTTGGGTCTACTTTCCCGTCATCGAACTTCTGTCTCAATGCAGCACGCTGTTTGATATTGTAGCGAACTTTTTCTGCCACACGGTTCAACGCTTCATCAGCACCATGCTTTGCCTTATCGCTAACAACAACTTTCTCAGGAGTGCGGTCTTTCATTGTACCGTCTTGTGCGTATTGAATGCTTTCTAATACTTTTGCCTCCTCAGACTCTTTCTCCTCTTTCTCTTGTTTTGCTTTCTCTGCTGCTTCTTTGGCTATACGCTCTTGCTCTTCTTTTATCGCTTCTCTATTAATACGGTCCTCTTCTTGTTGTTTGAGCGCGATATTTATAGCATCCATATATTTCTGCTTCTCATCGCTTTTGACAATCTGCCCATTTTCTTTGACTATCCTGAACTTGCCAATATTAGTAATCTGCCCATCTGCCTCTCGTGCGTACTCCTTTGAAACGTAGCGTACTTTCTCTGTGTGCAGATTATTATCTTTATCATAATATGACACTTCAATATTTACAGGCTTGCCATCTGTAACAATAGTTCTGGGTTCTTGATTAGACTGCTCTGCTTGAGGTTCTGTTACAGTTTCTTCCGCTACTGATATCTCTTGCGTAGGCTGCTCTTGCTGCTCAGGTTTGAGTTCTTCATTATGCTCTTGCGCATACTTAACAAACTCATTATCACGAGACATAATTTGAGACAACTCTTCAAGATATGCTTTGTCAGCATCAGTAAGCTCATTCTCATCTTTCTGTAGAATATTACGAGCCTCTTCTATGCTCTTATCGCTTTTCTCTATAGAACGCAACATAATATCTTGCGCGCCACGAGAAGTCGGGTCTATCCCAACTTCTTCATACAGTTGCTGCATATTATGCTGCATTGTAATGTTCTTAGAAATGGCTTTCTTGTAAGCGTCAAAGACTTTAGATTCTTTTTCCGAGATGTCATCTCCGAACGTAACCTTCACAGCTATATCTGCAATCTCGCTTGCTGTTACATTATTCTCAGATGCTACTCTACTAAGAGTCGGGTCGCTTTCAATCTCGTCCTTTACGTTCTTCTTATAAACACCTTTCTGAACAAGATGAGCAGAAGACGGACCTAAGTCGGACAACTGACCGATAATGAAGCTATCTC
>Ga0310786_10011725_pt1 | contig 10911 bp, 7 predicted proteins | sample AusTroGonzalo_MG_FD_203881 | JGI IMG/M metagenome (GOLD analysis project Ga0310786, IMG submission 203881) | Bovine rumen microbial communities from tropical cattle in Woodstock, Queensland, Australia - Gonzalo_03 (v2) (version 2) | ecosystem: Host-associated > Mammals > Digestive system >...
GCCGTCATCGGCGAACGAACCGTTCAGAAGGTTTCCGGCGGCCGCCAGCCGCGCAGCGCGCTTGGTAGCCGGCTCGTAGCCGTGCGGTATGTGGCGCACGCACGGACGGTACACCGTCAGGTTGGAATACCTCGCCATGGAGCGGTAGACGCCGAATCCGAAGTAGCCGGGCCTGTCCGGGATCTTGGCGTCGGGATCCACGAACCACGTGACCAGCTTGCCGTCGACGGCGATGAAGTTGCGGCCCTTCGACGTGCCGGAGACGATTCGGTACGTGCGGCCGGGCTCGATTTCGAACCCCTTGGAAATCGACTGGGGCTCGAACTTCGGCAGCCGCTCGATGCCGGACAGGTTGTCCCACCAGCCGCCGAGGGACGCAAGGTAGCCGGTCTTCCACTCCATCTTGCCGGTCTTCTCGAAGTCCGCGTTCCACACCCAGACGAAGTCGTGGTACGACGGCGGCACGAGCATCGCGTCGAACTCCATCACGACGTCGCCGCTGACCGGAGTCTTGTAGAATATCTGCCCGGTGTGCGGGTCGTCGGGGCCGCCGCCGATGATCGCGTCCTCGGTGACGGTCCACTTCGACGGGTTGCGCGTCAGCGTCCAGTCCGCGGGGTTGAACTTGGCGAACCGGTGCAGCACATCGCTCTTGTCAAGATCGAGCTCGCAGCCCACGAGCCGTATCGTGCCGCCAGCAAAGGCAGGCACTGCCGCGGCCGCAACTGCAGCCGCGAAAATGCACTTCGCATTCATTGAGTAATTGCTCCTTTCACTTCAGAATCAGCATCAGTCCGGCGTCGGTGTAGAGGAACGAAAGCCCCTCCGCCCCCGCCGAAAGCGCCGACCTCGGCAAGGAGATGTTCTTGCCGGACACCGTCCACGAACACTCCCCGGAAGCCCCTCCGGCGGCAGAGACCACCACCTGGGCCTGCGGCGCCGGACGGTGCGCCGTCGCGTCCACATAGCACGACAGCGCCCCGGAAAGCGCAATGGAGCCGAGTATCGAAATCGGCGAGAACAGCCCATCCGGGCCGGTCGCCAAGAGCAGCGTCGAGCCAGGCTCGAAGGAGAGGTCGTTGTGCGTCACGGCGGAAAAGCCCGAGTTCCACCCCTCCAGCGTCGACGCAGAGAACGAGGCGCCGTCCGGCACGAGGTACGACGCAGCCAGGGCCGGAGACGTGCCGATCGCCCGGAGCACGCCGTTGGTGCCCGGCGCGACCCATGTAACGGACAAGTCGGAGTCGGCCCCAAGTATCTCCACGTCGGCGCCGTTGGCGCCGTTCAGGTCAATGGCCATGCCGTTCGGGGCAAAGTTGGCGAGCACGAGTTTCTGTGCGCGGGTGGCTTCCGAAGCCTTAAGCACACGAAGCTTCGCCCTGGACGTGCCGGTCCACGAGCCGGTGCCGGATGGCGACGCATTGGTGACCGCCAATTTGCTAAAGCGGTCCAAGTCGAGTGTGCAGTCGCCGTCGACCAACATCGACACTCCGCTGCCAGTCAGGAACGCCCTGTTGTTGAGCATGGTCGTAATCGAAGTGTCCGCGCCCTTTATCGTGCCGCCGCGCCAGAGGATCGTCGCCCTGCCAGGTTTCGACGCATCGTACTTATCGAATACGCGAAGCGTGTTGATCGTGCCTGAATTGATTTCAAGTACCGTATCCCCGTACCCGTCATAGCAAAAATAGAAACGGTCTGCCGTCGTAAAATTCAGCGTGCCGCCGTCCAGCACCATACGCGCCTCGTAGTCGGTGGAGCTGCCGCCCATGTACAAACTCGAGTTGTTGCCGAGCGACACAGTTCCCCCTTCTCCGATCACAAACTTGACATCGCCGGAAAGCGCCCCGTTCATGTAGAAACTGCGCGCTGTGTTGTATGTCTGCAGCAAACCGCCCCCGGAGAGCACCGTCATCGTTCCGGCACGCATCCGGAACGCGCCACGGCAGGCAATCGAAGCTCCTGTGATCTCCGCATTTCCTCCGCCAAGAAGCCTGAAGTCAAGGCAATCGCTGGAGCCGTTTGGTGTAGACCAGACCGTCCCGCCGCTGGAGAACCGCAGCATTCCCCGCGAGACTATGTCGACATTGCGCGCGGCCGCAGTCGTGTTCGTCGCCGTGAAGACGCCCGCCAGAGTGCCAGTGACCGAGTTCGCGTCCGTCGATATCGTGACGCCTCCGAACGTCTCCACCGGCGCATAGACGGTCGCGGTGCTGCAGAAGCGTATCGCGCCGCCGTCCTGCACCTGCACGCGCGCGCCAGCCTTCAGGCCCGATCCGAACACGGCCAGCACCTCCCCGTTCCCGACGGTGAGGGTGCCGCTCTCGACGGGATCGTCGGTGATGATGAGGTCGCTTTCGACGAGGTTCTTTGTGCCGGACATATGCGTGTCAACGTCGAAGCCGGTCTGGTCGACGACAAAGAGCCCGCCAGTGCCCTCGGTGCGTATTTTCACGCCCGGGGCGATGTCCGCCACAGAGGAGATCACGAGGCAGCCCGACGACACCAGTATCTCGGCGCCAGTGTAGCCGAGAAGGATTCCCTCCTTCGCGACGACATAGCCGGAGCAGGAAAGAGTAAGCGAGCCGCTGCCGGAGACCGGCACTGTCAATGTCTCGCCGCTGGAAAGCGCCAGGTTGCCGCCGTCGAGGAGCACACCGGACACCGCGGTGTCCGCCGGCAGGGAGACAGTTCCGTCGCCGGCGACGACAAGTACGGTCTCGACGCCCTCCGCCTCGGCGACGGAGCCGGTGAACGCGAAGCTCGCGCCGTCCTCCGCCTCTATCCGCGGCGAGACGGCGGTGAAGAGGACCTTGCCGGAGAATGTGGAGTCGCCGTTCTTCGCAACAAGCCGCGTAAGCCCGTAGCGGGCCGTGCCAGCCATGATTCTCACATCGCCGTCGAGCGTAACAAGCGGCGCGATCATGTAGTCGTCGAATCGGTCAGGGGCGGTCTGCGGATACGAGGAGTAGGAGATAACGTCGTTTGTCATGCCGATCACGAGGTTGGCGCTCGGCGCCGCCGTGTCCCCGCCGAGGAGCGTGAGCGACTTAGCGCCAAGCCGCACGTTCATGTTGTAGGTGACATTGTTGTAGATCTGCGACGCTATCAGCCTGAGCCTTGACTTCTGCGATATCGTGACGTCGACGTTCTCAAGCTGGTTGGAGCCGCTGAGGAACAGCTGCAAGCGGCCGTCTATCTGCCATGACGAAACCCCTTCCTCCGCCTTGACGGAGGTATGCCCGTAGTTCCCGCCGCCATAGAAATAGTTGTGCCCGAAGCAGAATCTGGCCCATGGCGTGGACGACGGACCGGACCACGTCTGATTGGCCGACAGCTTGACGCGCACGACGTCCTTGCCGCCCGACTCCTTGTTGCCGTATGTCCATCTGTTGTTCGCAGCCATCCTCAGGCCGCCGGAACCGATGGTCGAGACACCCGTAGAATCCAGCCACGGCGTCATACTGTTCGACTCTCCTGTTGGGTGAAGGTCAATGACAACCGAGTCGAACGTAAAGCTTCTGTCCTGCCCGGGATTCCCGGACGCTGCGAAGAATATGCCGTCTATCGGCGTCGAGGCGGCGGGCGCGTCAACCTGGTTTGTGACGCCCTGCCCGTCAACCTGGTAGTACGTCCAGGGACTCAATGTTGCGGTTCTGTATGCGTTGATTAGATACGTCTCGGCCGAAAGCGGCAGGGCGCACAACGCCACGACAACAGCCATTACAAGCGTTTTCATATGCACAGTATATCATCCACCCCCCCATTAGTCAAGACTAACTTTCGTCGGGGAGAAACCTTGCCTTGCCTGTCTATATGCCAATCAGTCGTCTGACAATGGGCCTTTCCGCAGGATCTCGAGTACGGTCGGGGCGTATTCCTGCAGGCGGAAGAACGAAAGTTCCGGCAGGCCCGCGTCGCGCACGACCTGTATCTGCCTTGCCACCTCGTCTGGCTCGTTGAAAGGTATGCCGCCGCATGCAAAGCAGATCATCGGGCAAAGCGTGGTCTTCGTGCCCCTGAGAACCTCCATCTGCGCCTTGACGCTGCGCTCGAGCATCTTCGACGTGGAGTAGTAGCACATCGTGAAGAGCGTGTCGAGAAGGCCTTCGCGGCACCATTCCGGCCAGTCCTGCCCTCTCGCCTCGGCGTTCTTCACCGTTGCCGCGACGGCCGAAGTGAGCTTCATGCCCGGCGCATTGCGGCCGACCTCCCTGCGTATGTTGCGAAGCACGTCGGTCAGCACCCCCATTCGGAACTTATTCCATTTTTCCGCAAGTTCGGCATCTGTGCGCACGTCGCCGGGCCAGTTCTTCACGGCATGCCCCAGGGACGCCTCGAACTTCGCCCTGCACCGCGGGCAAAAGCAGTAGTTGCTGTTCGGATAGCGGAAGTAGTCGAGCAAGATGCCGTCGGCCCCGGCCTCGGAGAGCTCCACTATGCCCTCTATCTCGCGCCTTACGTTTTCGGGATGCGTGGGGCAGAACCACTCGCTCGCCTTGCCGTCAAACGACACCTGGAGGCGATTCTCCGCGGCAAAGCGGGCAAGGGCGGTCTGCGACGTCGCCTTCGTGAGCTCCCAGCACGAGCGCCACGGATAGCACCCGATGCCGTGCTTGCGGCACGCCGCAAGGCATGCCTTCAGCGCGTCGCCTTTCGCATCGACCATCGGGGCGGACGGTTCCAGCCTGCTGCGGTAGTATGCCTGCCCCGCGTATGTCATCAGCGGTATCACGTCCGTTATGCCGAGCGCCTTGAGCCTGCGGCACGTGACGTCCCAGTCGGAGTCAAGCCCCCACACGTGGGTCGCCAGGTAGCGCCGCTCCCCCTTGCGCGGCGGGATGGCGCATGCGCGGCGGCAAGTCTCGGCGTTGAAGCGCGCAGCCGCCTCCCTTGCTGCCGCGCACTCAGGCGACTGCTCCGCAAGCGGGGCGAAATCGCGCACGAAAACGGACGCGTCGGGGCTCGTGCGGTCTATGGCGAGGGAAAACACGACCTCGAAAGCCTTCACGCGCGACCAGTCCGGCAGGTCGTCTGGATTGGGCCTTGCGTAGAGCTCCAGGAGCGATATGTGGGTTTCCCAGTGGTACAGCCGCACCTCGCTCTTGAGCACCGCACGGCGCGTCCACGTGGACGGGGCCGACGGAATCTCCACGCGCGCGCGGTAGTAGCCGTCCCCCGTCTTGAACAGCAGCCAGCAGTTGGAAAGGACCGCCGGGTCGGCGCATTTGATGTCGAACGTCACGCCCGCCGCGTCCGAAAGGTCCATCGGCTTGTCAAGTTCGAGCTCAAAGCGCCTGATGTTGCCGTCAAAGGAGAGATGCCCCGACGCAAGCGGCTTCTCAAGACTTACGGAAAGCCCCTTCTCGGCCGCGACGGCGCCCATCGCCGCCATTGCGGCCAATGCGGCAAGCGCAACTGCGCGCAGTTTCATCTCTACCCCCTCCCTTGCCGGCGGCGCCTACGGCCTTGTAAAGAAGTCCACGATCGTGTTTTCGCTCTCCTCCACTCCGTGTGGATGGTGCGCGTAGGAATTGCGGGCGACGACCTTTATGTCGCCGCCGGCCTTCTTGAACCTGTCGGCGAAGAGCAGGCTGTTCTGCTTTGGCGGCACCACGGGGTCAACGCCGCCGTAGAGCAGCAGCACCGGTATCTTCGACGCCGCGATCTTCCCGGCCAGGTTGACCGGCATCTCGGGGTTTCCTTCCCAGTTGCCGTCCGCTGGGGCAGATGCCGCCCATGGCCCGATCGTCTTTTCGTCCTGCTTCTGCTTGGAGAACTTTGTGAAGGAGAGGAGCGGCGCGTCGAGGTATATCTTCGCCACGCAGTCCGGGTAGTTCGCGGCGTACCTGGTCGAGAAGAACCCGCCCCAGCTCATGCCGATGAGCATCGCCTTCGGCGCGAAGCCGAGTTCGCCCACGAGGAAGTCCTGGAACTCCTTCGCGACCTTGAGCCCCGTCGCGTCCATGCGGTGCTGGAATATGTCGACGGACACGTGGCACCAGCCGGCCTTCAGGAGACGCGGCACGCTCGTGCGCGGCACGAACGCCGTGCGCCACTGCATCGTCCATGTCCAGGGGCGGCCCGGCAGGGCCTCGACGCCCTTCGGCGGCTCGACGACCCATGCGTCGTACCCTTTGAAGTCGAATACCGTGCGCTCTCCGCCGTACCACACGTCCGTGCTCTTGACGGTGTACTTTGCGGCGATCTTGTCCGTAAGGCTCCCGGCAAAAGCGTTAGCCGCCGCAAGCGCGAGAAGCGACACCGCGACACCAGCCCTTGTTATTCTCATATGATTTGCTCCTTTCGTTTTATTTTCTGTTTCAGAGTTTGACGATTCCGATGTCGGACGGCACCCACCATCCGCGCGGCGAGAGGTCGAAGTCGAAGACGCGCACGCCGTCCGGCGCGCAGTTTCGCTTGAACGCCTGCGTGAAGAACCTGCGCATGAACGTCCTGAGCGTAGACTTCACCTGCGAAGCCGTGTACGCGCCGCCGAAATGACGCAGCGCGGCGGCCTCCAGGTCCTTCGAGCCCATCTCGTTCACGATGAAGTTCCAGAGGAAGAAGTCGTGCAGCTCGTATGGGCCGATCTTGTCCTCTGTGACCTGCCCCTTGACGAGTTCCGGGCTCACCGGCGTCGCGACGATGTCCATTATCGCCTTTGCCGCACTTCCCGCTCCCCGTTCCCCGTTCCCTGTTCCCTGTTTCCCGGCCCACCATTCGCAGACCTTGCGCACGACCGTCTTGGGGACTCCGCTGTTGACGCCGAACATCGCCATGTGGTCGCCGTTGAAGGTGCACCAGCCGAGGGCGATCTCGCTCATGTCGCCGGTGCCGACGACGATGCCGCCGAGCATGTTCGCCCTGTCCATGAGGATCAGCGTGCGCATGCGGGCCTGCGCGTTCTCGAAGGTGACGTCGGGGGTGAGGCCGTCGTGGCCGATGTCGCGGAAGTGGCGGCGGCAGGCGGGGACTATGGATATCGTCTCGAGCGGCACGCCGAGGCCTTCGGCGAGGAGCTCGGCGTTGCCCTTCGTGCGGCGCGACGTTCCGAAGCCAGGCATGGTTATGGCGTGCACGCCGCGGCGGTCGAGCTTCAGGCGGTCGAACGCGGCGACGCATACGAGGAGGGCGAGAGTGGAGTCGAGTCCGCCCGAGAGGCCGACTACGACGTCGCGGCAGCGCAGGAACCTGAGTCTTTGTACAAGGCCCGCGACCTGCTTGGCGAAGACGTCGGCGGGGTTACATGGAAACGGCGACGTGCCGCCCTTCCTGGGCGGCAGCCCCAGATACGCGCGGTGCTTCGCAAGGCTACCGAGCTCCCTCTTGTTCTTCATGCCGTACATTATACCAAAATCAAGACGCGGCGTGCGGATTCTTCTGGCTCTTCTCAACGTGTTGCTTTAGCTTGATGTCTTCTCGGCATTGTGCATCCTGCGACTTCCCCATCGCTTCAGCACTCACACGACCCGCCGATTGCCGAGAGACCGCATGGTCATTTACACCACAAGGGCTTGCGGCCAATGCGCATCTTGAATATGCCTCTATTGAATTCACCATGATCTTGCAGGCGCTTGAACGCTATCAGCTCCGAGAGAATCAGCAAACCATTAATGATTGTTATCTTTCGCATGATGGCAAGCCTTTCTTGGTGTCAAATATCGACTTCGACCACATCTTCCAAATTCTTGGGAGTCTCTTTCTTCGCTGGAGGCTTTGACGAAGAAGGCAACGGATACTTGTATCCTGGATGCATCATCTCGTAGAACTCTTTCCTGCTCGGGAAGTCGAAAAACGGTTCGATCCGCTTTCTGAACTCGTCGTGCAATTCTGGGGGAAAGTATTCCGAAAGCCGCGGAAGCATGAAGCGGCGAACTTCGGACATTGTCTGTTCGTAAAGTCCTTGCAGCTTTATCGCAGCGTCTACTCTTGCGGAAAACTGATCCGTGTTTTCACCTGGCAGCATTTTGAATTTGTATGGTATGCTGAAACACGCATCCTTGAATTTGTGCATCGCCCTGAAATAAAAGTCCATCACAACATCAGGTTGACACCCGCTTTCCGTCATTGCCAAACGCAGCGCCTTCACATAGTCCAAAAAGAAATATGTTGCAAACTCCCTCTGCAGGCGACGGCCATCATCACTAGCAGAAAAATATGGTATGCCTTTCAAATCGACGGCAAGAACCATCTCCGAGAACTCCATTGCCAACTCTGCGCGCAGAGTTGCGTTTGAAACGCACGCCATCCATCCGCATATCTGACTGCCTAGCGCATGTATACTGTCGACACCAGTTCTCCCCTTGCCCAGGCAGTCCTGAACATGTCTGAACTTGACACGAACCGCCTCAACGGCAACGGATTCAGCGTTGTTCTGGCGTTGACATCCGCAGGCCAGTAGGCACGCGCAAAAAACCGAGGGTATCGACGACATGGATTTCATGGTTCGCCTCCTGTACTTATGATGCCTATGGAATTCGTCACGCTCCCGTTAGCAAACTGCTTGATCCATTGTCCAAACTTGTCTATCCGCAATCCTCCCTGCTCGTCAATCGTAAACACTTGGTGGTAATGTGTCGCAATCGTCCCGACAGGCGGGGTCGTGTCCAGCGAATCTCGGTCACCCCATCCCAACACGATTTCCCAATCAATCGTCCCGTCGTCAAATGGCTGGGGACATACTTCTGCAAAAGCAGGCGTGTCTCGGAAAAAATAATTTCCAGGAGCGATTTTGTGCCATACCCTAGCGCCGCGATACACCGTATGATACCAAATAGACGAGAAAACTTCATTTGTAAAGTAACCACCCACTCACCTACTCTCAACTCGCCCACTTCCCTTGCTCCGTTCTCCGGACTATGACCCCGCGCCGCGCCAACCGCCTCGCGGGATGCTGGAATTATACCAAAAATCAGGGCGCGGCATGCGGATCTTTCTTCTCAAAATACTCAACGTGCCGTTTTAGTTTGAAGTCTTCTCGACATTGTGCCTCGGTCCTGATCGGCCTGCCGATGTATTCCTCTACCATTGCCGCAGCTCTGGAGACAGTGTTGGACGAGACTCCGCGCGTCCTGCATGAAAACATCCGCTCAATGTTGCGCAACCTGTATTCGTATTCATCCATACCGTCATAGTACAAATGGCTCCAACTCGACCTCTCTTTATCGGCCTCAATGTCCAATACGGTGGTTATATCCTCCACCCTATGCTTCGGTCGAAGGCACTTTATACGATGCCTTTTCCACTTAAGATACTTGATGCCATACTCAATCTCTTTTTCAAATTCCAGCTCACACCATTGAGCGCTAGTTAAATTGACGCCTTTGAGATATCCAAGTGCGCCATTGAAACTACGCCCTATCAGTTCGTCTATTACAGCTTGCTCCTTGTATGGGAAATGCGAAAAATCAACGTTAAAAAGCGCATCCAGACGTGCGTCGCACAACATAACGGCAACAGTGGCGTCGGTGATGCTCGTCATTGAATTATAAAGATTCGATGCGAGACCGTAGAATTCGGCAGTAGCCCCTTTTTTCTCGAGGCTGTCGCACATCAGTCGTATGTTCTCCTTGATGTCCACTATGTTTGTGCTGACGAAGTGGCCCGGACTGTCCGACGGATTGAAGACGTTCCCGTCTGTGGATGTCCTTGAATCACATCCAACGAGATACGAAATTGAACCGATCAGAATTATCGTTGTTGTTTTCATTGGCATTGCACTCCATTGAGATAGAGATGTCCTTGAATGTCTCGCGTGGCCTCATTCCCGAACTTGCGGACGGAAACCGTTCCGTCTGGCACTATCAGGAAGCGATGCCCTGCATTGGGGTCAAATTGCTTGTGCAGGATTGTCGTCTGTAGATAGTTGGTATCGGCTGGCTTCACGCCCCATCCGAACGGAACAGCCCATGTTATCTCGCCGTCAACCCAGCCATACGCAGGATTGTCCGTAAGGTTCCCCGACCCGTCAACTCGTAGCAGTTCCATTGTGATCCTCGCAGTGTCACCTTCGCCCATCTTGTTGGTTAGAACGTCTATCGTGTTCCAGACCCCCGCACCGTTCGTCATGGAATGACACCATATCACGCTAAACGCTTGGTTGGTAAAATATCCCGAATGCGTTCCAACCGTACTCGGCACCTCCTGCATGGCTATGTTCGCAAATGACACGTCCAACGGCAAAACATAGAACTCCTGTTTCAACCCTACCCATCCAGCCCGTCCTGGCGAAGTTATGTACGAACGCGCAATAGGATTACGAACCTGTATTCCACTCGGTTCCACAACGGATATGTTAGGTGTGTATGACGCGCCGCCATACGAGACAGACAGCGGCTTTTCCAAGGCGTATAGGGGGCACCGATACCTTTTGGAACTGCCACCCGGTGTCAACGCCCCAAGGCTAAAAGACACGTCTGCGGCAACTGGCCAGTGATTGCAGACGAACTCCTCGCATACTCCGAACTTGTGCCTGTAGTTGCAGTCATTGTTCGGAGCGTCCTCCAACTTCATTATTTCTATTTCCACCGACGTCAACGTGGCTTCTGCCGACTTCCTTTCCTCGTCAGGATCGTTGTCGTCAAAATACGCGTTGACAACGATATCGTCGATTGCCGCACTCGCCAACTGCCCTTCGTAAGACGCAGTGAAACTTATCCGCGTGTCTGCGGGAACGTTCCGTATGACAGGAAGCGCAAGCCCCTCGGCAGAAGTGAGCCGATTCCCGCCGGTGATCAAAAACGTTGCCGTCCCGCCGTTCGGACCACCGTGCGCGACACAGGTCAGTTCGACTTTAGTGGAACGCCGATTAATCCATACGCCCGGAGACTCCTCATGACGAGCCTCGAAGATGACCGCATCCTTCGAGAACGCGACGGAGACGCCCGCCGGATGTTCCTCGTCGTCATGTCC
>Ga0310786_10011729_pt1 | contig 10910 bp, 8 predicted proteins | sample AusTroGonzalo_MG_FD_203881 | JGI IMG/M metagenome (GOLD analysis project Ga0310786, IMG submission 203881) | Bovine rumen microbial communities from tropical cattle in Woodstock, Queensland, Australia - Gonzalo_03 (v2) (version 2) | ecosystem: Host-associated > Mammals > Digestive system >...
TCGCGACTTTTTTTAAAAATCCTCAAAAAAAACTTGTTTTGGGGCTTCAATCGGAAGAAAACAATTACCTTTGCACTTTGATTACACAATATTAATATTAATGGAACAAACCGAAGCACTCGTTCAAAGCATTATAAAGGGAATACAGGAGAAAAAAGGCAGCGGCATTGTTGTGGCTGACCTTAGCGTGTTTGAGGGCAGCATCTGTAAACGTGTGGTTATCTGTCAGGGTAATTCTCCCACACAGGTGGAGGCCATAGCCGAGTCGATAGGCGACGTGGTGCGCCAGGAACTGAAAGAGAAACCCGCCCATGTGGTGGGTCTGGAGCGAGCCATGTGGGTGGCTATGGACTATACCGACGTGGTGGTTCATGTATTCCTGCCCGACATGCGTGAATTCTATGACCTGGAGCATTTGTGGGAAGATGCCCCATTGAAGCATATTCCTGATCTGGACTAATTCATCACCTTAAAAACATCATCTTTTCCGTGAATCAAGCAACAAACAACCAACCGAAGATGCCCCGGTTCAACATGAACTGGATATATCTGATAGTGATAGCCGGACTGGCTTACTTCTATTTCACCAACGGCACTGGCAGTATTCAGCAGCCGCGTGTAGCACAGCGTGAAGCCAGCTACGACGAGTTCAAGGCTTTAGTTGACAGCGGCTATGCCTCGCGCGTAGTGGCCAACAAAGACCTCCGGACGTTGAGGATGTATGTCAAGGTAGACAGCATCCGTGCCGTCTTCAACATGGGTGCCGACCAGGTGGGCACAGACCCCTACCTGTCTGTTGAGTTCGGCAGCATAGAGAAACTGGAGCAGTTCCTTGACAAAGCCCGCGAGAACGGACGCTTTACGGGATCCATGACCTATGAGCGGGAAGACAACGGCGGTTTCTTGGGCGGACTCATCAGCATGTTGTTGCCCATCTTCTTCTTCGTGGCCATCTGGATGTTCTTCATCCGTCGCATGGGCGGCGGTGCCGGGATGGGCGGTGGAGGCATCTTCAGTGTGGGCAAGTCGAAGGCAAAGATGTATGAGAAAGGCGGTGACCTCGGCATCACTTTCAAGGACGTGGCTGGTCAGGCTGGTGCCAAGCAGGAGGTGCAGGAGATAGTGGACTTCCTGAAGAGTCCCCAGAAATACACTGACTTGGGCGGCAAGATTCCCAAGGGAGCACTGCTGGTAGGTCCTCCGGGCACGGGTAAGACGCTGTTAGCCAAGGCTGTGGCCGGCGAGGCTGGTGTGCCGTTCTTCTCGATGTCAGGAAGTGACTTTGTGGAGATGTTCGTGGGTGTGGGCGCCAGTCGTGTACGTGACCTTTTCAACCAGGCAAAGTCGAAGTCGCCCTGTATCATCTTCATCGACGAGATTGACGCCGTGGGACGTGCCCGCAGCAAGAACCCGGCTATGGGTGGAAATGACGAGCGCGAGAATACCCTGAACGCCCTGCTGACCGAGATGGACGGCTTCGGCACCAACAGCGGCATCATCATCTTGGCCGCCACGAACCGTGTGGACATGCTCGACTCGGCTCTGCTGCGTGCCGGACGTTTCGACCGCCAGATACATGTGGACCTGCCTGACCTGACGGAACGCAAGGAGGTGTTCATGGTTCATCTGAAACCGCTGAAGCTTGACCCGTCGGTCGATGTGGACTTCTTGGCGCGTCAGACGCCGGGATTCTCGGGTGCCGACATTGCCAATGTCTGTAACGAGGCTGCGCTTATTGCCGCCCGTCATAACAGTGCGACGGTAGGCAAGCAGGACTTCCTTGATGCCGTAGACCGCATCATCGGTGGCTTAGAAAAGAAGACGAAGGTGATGACTGAGGCCGAGAAACGCAGTATTGCCATCCATGAGGCAGGCCATGCCACCATCTCGTGGTTTACCGAGTTTGCCAACCCGTTGGTGAAGGTCAGCATCGTGCCTCGCGGTCAGGCCTTGGGTGCTGCCTGGTATCTGCCGGAAGAGCGTGTGCTACAGACAAAGGAGGCCATGCTTGACGAGATGTGCTCGCTGCTTGGCGGCCGCGCTGCCGAGGAGCTGTTCATCGGTCACATCTCTACTGGTGCCATGAACGACTTGGAGCGCACCACGAAGCAGGCCTACGGCATGATTGCCTTTGCCGGCATGAGCGAGCGTCTGCCCAACATCTGTTATTACGACAAGAACGAGTATGCTTTCCAGAAACCCTACTCGGACGAAACGGCAAAAATCATGGACGACGAGGTACTGAAGCTCATCAACGAGCAGTACGAGCGTGCCAAGAAGATTCTGCTGGAACATGCCGAAGGCCACGCCCAGTTAGCCCAACAGTTAGTGGATCGCGAGGTCATCTTCGCAGAAGATGTGGAGAAAATCTTTGGCAAGCGTCCCTGGCAGAGCCGCGCCGAGGAGCTGATGGAGGCCCAGATGCGGGCCGAAGCCGAGCGCATGGCCGAGGAACGGGCGAAAGAGCTGGAAGCACAAGCGCAAAAAGAAAAGAAAGAAAATGAATAACTTCGTTGTAAGAACCATTACAGGCATCATATTTGTTGCGGCCATCGTGGTGAGTTTCCTGGAGCCACGGGCCATGGTGCTGTTGTTTGCCCTTGTTACGGGCATGACCATCTGGGAGTTTACGGGGCTGGTGAACGAGCACCGGCAGGCACAGGTCAACCAGCTTATTTCCACCGTGGCCGGGGTCTACCTCTTCCTGGCTATGGCGGGAGCCTGCAGCGGCATCGCACCCGCACAGACGGTGTTCATCCCCTATCTCATCTCTGTCATTTACCTGCTCGTGGCCGAGCTCTATCTGAAAGCGAAAGACCCCATCCAGAACTGGGCCTACACCATGATGGCACAACTTTACATTGCGCTGCCGTTCGCCACGCTCAATGTGTTAGCCTTCCCTGTTGAGGGTGCTTACAGCTATGTGCTGCCTTTGTCGGTGTTCGTGTTCTTGTGGCTCAACGACTCCGGTGCCTATTGCTTTGGCTCTCTGCTGGGCCGTCACAAACTGTTCCCGCGCATATCGCCGGGAAAGACATGGGAAGGCAGCATCGGTGGCGGTGTAGTTGTCGTCGGGGCGGCCTTTCTCATCTGGCATCTGCTTGCAAAGTATGACCAGCCTTCAGGGCTGTCAGCTTTGGAATGGGCCGGGTTAGGACTTACGGTTGTCATCTTCGGTACATGGGGCGATCTGGTGGAAAGCCTGTTCAAGCGGACGTTAGGCATTAAGGACTCCGGTCACGTCTTGCCCGGCCACGGTGGCATGCTCGACCGTTTCGACTCATCGCTGTTGGCAATCCCGGCCTCTGTAGTCTATCTCTTCACGCTGACGCTATTGTAAATCCGTTGCAGCCCTTCCATGAGTTGCTGGCGGGGGCAGGCGATGTTGATGCGTATGTAGCCTTCGCCGGCATTTCCCAGCAAGGAATCATCAACGCCATACATAGTGCCGGGATTGACGTGAACCCGTGCCTTTTCTTGTAGTTGCTGGCAGAGTTCGCTGCTTTTGATGCCCAGGGGCGTGATGTCGACCCAGACCAGATAAGTGGCTTCCAATGGTGTTACCTTCAGTTGCGGGAGACGCTCTTCAAAGAATTGCCGAAGGGTCTCATAGTTCCGCCAGAGATAGTTGCAGAGCTGGTCAAGCCAGGTCTCGCTGTCGTTATAGGCTGCTATCAAGGCCACGACGCCGAAGGGATTAACATCGCAGACTTCGTTGATGTTGATGGCACGGTCTATTTTCTTCTGCCACTCAACGTTATTACAGATGATGTTGGCCATCTGAAGCCCAGCTGTGTTGAACGATTTGGAAGGCGACGTGCAGATGACGGCGTTGTCCATGTCGATGGTGCCGAAGGGTGTGTATCGGTTGCCGTTGTAAGTCAGTTCATTGTGTATCTCGTCGCTGATGACAATAACTCCGTTGTCGCGGCAGATGTCAGCTACACGTTGTAGTTCCTCACGTGACCAGAGACGGCCGACGGGGTTATGAGGGTTGCAGAGAATGAGAAGTCGTGCCTTTGGGTTGGCAGCTTTTTGCTCAAGGTCGTCAAAGTCGATGACGTAGGAACCGTCATCACGCCTGACAAGCCTGTTTTCCAATGTCTCACAGCCATTATTACGTACTGAGGAAAAGAAACAGTTGTAGACAGGTGTCTGCAAAATGACACCATCGCCTGGACATGTTAAAGCCTTCACACAGACAGATACTGCGGGTACCACTCCGCTGGTGTATTGTATCCAGTCGCGTTGAATGTGCCATGAATGACGGCGGTTGAACCAAGAAATGACGGCGTTGTAGTAATCTTCTCCCACGTGGGTATAGCCAAACACCCCGTTTTCCAACCTGCGGGAAAGAGCCTCGCGGATAGCTGGGGCAGCTCTGAAGTCCATGTCGGCCACCCAGAGGGGAATGACATCGCCGGCCGGTTCTTCGTCCCATTTCACGCAACCGCTGCCACGTCGCATGACGGGTTCATCGAAATTATAGTCACACATAGTTATTTCCTGACGTTAATGACGCAATTGGCCGGCTGTTTGACGTTCTTATCAATGGTTACCGAGCCGATGGAATCAGCTACGATGTGCCCAGAAGAAGGATTCTTGATGTTCTCGATGTGTCCGGTGATGCTGGCCTCGACATCGCTATATTCAAATACACGGTCGCAATCAGGAGCAAAAGTGCAATCCTCCAAGACAAGATGATTAGCATAGCACAGCAGCTGCTCACCAGCCAACTGACACCGCACTAACCGGACATTCTTGGAGTGCCAGGCCAGATACTCGCCGTCAAGCACAGAGTCGCAGATGGTGATATTCTCGCACTCCCAGAAAGAGTCCTTCGTGACGATGTGCGCATTCCTCAGCTCCACGTTCTTGCAGTACTGGAACACATACTTGGAGTCGCTCTTCAATCCGTCGATGCGAATGTCAGTAGAGAACATAAAAGGATAGGTGCCGTCGTGCAGCTCCAAGTTACGGGCCTCAATGTGGTGGCATCCCCAGAAGGTCTCATCGGCATCATTGATGACCACATTCTCCAAGTACAGGTGGGTCATTTCACGGAACATCTTGGGCGCATCAATACGTGTGTCGGTCATCACAAGATGGTCGCTGTACCACAAGGCAGAGCGTGCACCGGCATCAAACTGACAGCGTGTAATCTTCAATCCGTGAACGTGCCAGAAGGGGTACTTCCCCCATAACAGGCAGTCGACGGCTTCAATGTCAGAGCATTCCTTGACGGCACTCTCACCGTCACCTATCGTCACGTGTTCAAGACGCAGGCCGTGGCTTTCAAAGAGTGGCCGCTCGCCCTCAAAGTGTTGATTCTTAATAACGTTCATGTCGTAGTTTAGTCAAAAAAAGGGTTGGCGTCCTTGTGCCAACCCCGTGTGTGTTGTTGATAAATCAGAGTTTCTGTTCCACCTCAATTTCAGTGAAGGTCTCGATAATGTCGCCTACCTGAATGTCGTTGAAGTTGACCAGCGAGATACCACATTCCAGTCCGGTAGCCACCTCCTTGGCATCGTCCTTGTAGCGTTTGAGGGCCTCGATGGGAGCGGTGTGCACCACAATGCCGTCACGGATGACGCGGGCCTTGTCCTTGTTGTGAACCTTGCCCTCGATGACGAGACCACCAGCCACGGTGCCCACCTTCGAGATCTTGAACACCTGCTTCACCTCAATCTCTCCGCTGACGATTTCCTTCTTCACCTTGTCGAGCATACCCTGCATGGTGGACTTCACCTCGTCGATAGCATCATAGATAATAGAATAGGTGTTGATTTCCACGCCTTCGCGCTCGGCCAACTTGCGGGCCTCGCTGCTGGGACGCACCTGGAAGCCCACGATGATGGCATTGGAGGCAGAGGCCAGCATGACGTCGTTCTCGGAAATCTGGCCGACAGCCTTTGCGATGACGTTCACCTGAACCTTCTCGGTAGAGAGCTTGATGAACGAGTCGCTGAGTGCCTCGATAGAGCCGTCGGTGTCGCCCTTGACGATGATGTTAAGCTCGTGGAACTCGCCAAGCGCAATGCGGTGCGAAATTTCGTCAAGACCCACGGTCTTCGTGGTGCGCAGGCTCTGCTCACGCTGCAGTTGCGTGCGCTTGTTGGCAATGTCGCGGGCTTCCTGCTCACTCTCCATGACGTGGAAGGAGTCACCGGCGGTAGGAGCTCCGTTGAGACCCAGGATGATGGCAGGCTCTGCAGGCCCGGCAGTATTGATACGCTGGTTTCGCTCGTTGAACATGGCCTTGATTTTGCCCCAGGCGGTACCTGCAATCACCACGTCGCCCACCTTCAGCGTACCGTTGCTGACAAGCACGGTAGAGACGTAACCCCTACCCTTGTCGAGCGAGCTCTCGATGATAGAGCCGGTAGCCTTGCGGTTGGGATTGGCTTTCAGTTCCAGCATCTCGGCCTCAAGCAGCACTTTCTCAAGCAGCTCATCCACGCCGATGCCCTTCTTGGCGGAAATCTCCTGACACTGGTACTTGCCGCCCCAGTCCTCAACCAGCAGGTTCATGTTGGCGAGGTCCTCGCGGATCTTATCGGGATTGGCTCCGGGCTTGTCAATCTTGTTGATGGCAAACACCATAGGCACATTGGCGGCCTGAGCGTGGGCAATGGCCTCCTTGGTGGTGGGCATGACCGAGTCGTCGGCTGCCACAATGATGATGGCGATGTCGGTGACCTGGGCGCCACGGGCACGCATGGCCGTGAATGCCTCGTGACCAGGCGTGTCGAGGAAGGTGATCTGGCGTCCGTCGGACAACTCCACGCTATAGGCTCCGATGTGCTGCGTGATACCGCCAGCCTCACCGGCTATGACATTGGTCTTGCGAATGTAGTCGAGCAGCGACGTCTTACCGTGGTCCACATGTCCCATCACGGTGACGATGGGTGCGCGGCTCACGAGATCGTTTTCGTCATCTGCCTCCTCGGTGATGGCTTCCTGCACTTCAGCCGATACATATTCAGTGGTGAACCCGAAGTCTTCGGCCACCAGGTTGATGGTCTCGGCGTTGAGGCGCTGGTTGATGGAGGCCATGATGCCAATAGCCATACAGGTGCTGATGACCTTGACCACAGGAACGTTCATCATGGTGGCCAGCTCTGAGACGGTGACAAACTCCGTCAGCTTCAGCACCTTGCTCTGTGCGGCCTCGGCTGCCATCTCTTCGGAGAGACGTTCCTGAACAGCGTCGCGCTTCTCCTTACGGTATTTGGCGCCTTTCTTGTTCATGGCGGTCTTCGAAGTGAGGCGGGCCAGCGTTTCCTTCACCTGGCGTGCCACATCCTCCTCACTCACCTCTATGGGTTTCAAGGGCTGCTGGCGGTTCTTTTTCTTGTTTTTGCCACCCTGCTGGTTCTGCTGCTGGTCGCTGAAGTTCTGGTTGCCACCCTTGTTCTTCTTCTTACCGCCACCTTGCTGGTTCTGCTGCTGTTGCTGGCGTGCGGCCTCTTCAATATCAACCTTGCCGGAACGGATGCGTTCGCGCTTCCGCTTCTCGCCATTCTGAGCCTGCTGCTGGGCGTTGGCGTTGCCTTGGCGCTGCTGACCAGCCTTCTCCTCACGCTGACGGCGGCGCTCCTCCTTTGACTTCTTTTTGGGGCGGGTGCTCTGGTTGATGGAAGAGAGGTCTATCTTGCCGAGCACATTCACCTTCGGAGCCAAAGCCACCTCACTCTTAGTGGTGTAGACATCCTTACGGAGCGGGGTGCTGTCACCCATGACCATCCTGACGGGCTGCTGGGTAGCAGGGTCTTCAGCATCTGCCTGCTCTGTTTTCCCGACGGGCTGGGAAACCGTCTCTGCCTTTGGAGCAGATACTGCCGGAGCTTTCTCTTTCTTCTCGGGTTCCTTTTTGACAGGAGCAGCAGGCTTTTCCTCTGTCTTCTGCTCCACAACGGGGGGTACAGGCTTGACAGCAGGGGCAGCTGGCTCCTCTGTCTTGACTTTGACTTCGGGCTGTTTAGCCTTTTCGGCGGGTTGTTCCTCTGACTTAGGAGACTGAGCCTGGCTGACGGCAGCTGCCTTTGGCTCTGACGAGACTGGGCTAACAGATGCCTGAGTGGTGTCGGGCGTCTTGGCTTTCGGTGCCGACGGCTGTTCGACCGGCCGCACTGGCGTGACGGCCGGCTCCGACGGTGTAGCAGCCGGTTCTGCCGGTTTAACGGTCGCTGCGGCAGGTTTGGGCTTGCCAATAGTGCTGAGGTCTAACTTCCCCAACGGTTTAAACTGCTGTCGCTGTGCCATCTGCTCCTCCGTCTTCGTCTTTGCCAACGGTTCAGGCTTCTTATCCTTCTTCTTGGGGAAGAGCATGTCAGCCTGGGTCTTGACAGCTTTGTCGCCACTGAATTCCTTGACCAGCGCATCATACTGCTCATCGCTGATCTTGGAATTGGGGGTGATGTCATCACGGTCGTCACCTGGCCCTTTTTTACCTTTTAGGAAATCAACTGCCGTTTGAAGTCCTATGTTCAGTTCGGTTAATACTTTGTTTAATCTTATGCCCATTTCTTCTGAGCCCCCTAAGTTAGGGGGTTGGGGGTCTGAACACCCCCGTTTAAAGTTAAAACTATTTCGTCTGCAAATGCCCTACAGATAGGCTGGTTGGCTCGTTCAGACCCCCAACCCCCTAACTTAGGGGGCTAAATTTACTCAAACTCTGCTTTCAGTACCTCCAGCAGATGGTCTACAGTCTCTTCTTCGAGATCGGCCTTCTCAATGAGCAGCTCGCGCGGAGCACTCAGCACTTCCTTGGCGGTGTCGTAGCCAAGAGCCTTGATGGCGTCGATAACCCACTGGTCGACCTCATCGGCAAACTCGTCGAGATAGATATCCTCATCATTCTCATTGTCACTGACCACACGGAAGACATCGATGGTGTATTCTGTGAGCATGGAGGCTAACTTGATATTCAGGCCGCTCTTACCAATAGCCAACGAGACCTCCTCCGGTTGCAGATACACCTCAGCCTTGTGGTTTTCCTCATCAATGCTGATGCTTGTCACCTTTGCCGGTGAAAGCGCACGCTGGATGAAGAGCTGAGTGTTAGTAGTGTAGTTGATGACGTCAATGTTCTCATTGCCCAGTTCACGGACGATGCCGTGGACACGGCTGCCCTTCACGCCGACACAGGCGCCTACAGGGTCGATGCGGTCGTCGAAGCTCTCCACTGCCACCTTGGCACGCTCGCCCGGCATACGTGCCACGCGACGGATGGCTATGAGACCGTCATTGATTTCGGGCACCTCAGCTTCCAAAAGGCGCTTGAGGAATTCGGGACTGGTACGCGAGAGGATGATGCGCGGGTTGTTGTTCTCGTTCTGCACCTCTTTTACTACCGCGCGTATGGTCTCACCCTTGCGATAGGTGTCGTTGGGAATCTGGTCGCTCTTCATCAGGTGCAGCTCATTGCCCTCGTCGTCCATGAGCAGCGCCTCGCGCTTCCACATCTGGTAGACCTCGCCGGAGACGATCTGCCCCACCTTGTCCTTGTACTTCTGGTAGAGGGCGTCGTGGTCGAGCTCCAGAATCTTCGAAGCCAGCGTCTGACGGAGGTTGAGGATGGCACGCCGTCCGAACTTGGTGAAGTCGACAGCCTCACTCACTTCCTCGCCCACCTCGTAGTCAGGCTCAATCTTCAGGGCCTCCGAGAGAGCTATCTCCTTGTTCTCGTCCTGCACCTCTCCGTCTTCCACGACGATGCGGTGACGGTGAATCTCAAAGTCTCCCTTGTCGGGGTTTACAATCACGTCGAAGTTCTCGTCAGAGCCAAACATCTTGGCGAGCACGTTGCGGAAGCTTTCCTCAAGCACGCTGACCAGTGTGGTGCGGTCAATGTTCTTTGTCTCCTTAAACTCCTGGAAGGTCTCAAACATGCTGGGACCTTTTGCGTCTTTTCTTGTTGCCATATATTTTTGTTTTTATTTGAATGCAAGCAGATATTTGGTTGAGTGCACCTCATCCATGGAGAAGTCCTTGTCCACGTCCACCTTCACAGGGCGCTTCTTGCCTTCGGGCACTTGCTTCTCCTGAGTGGTCACGGTGAACTGGCGTCCGTCCACCTCTTTCAGTATGCCTGTCACCTTGTGGCCTTCAGCATCAATGACCTCCACCTGGTCGCCCACATGGTTCAGGTATTGCTGCTCTACCTTGAAGGGCTGTCCAAGCCCGGCAGAACCCACCTCAAGCTCGAAGTCATCAAGCTCAGTACCGAGACGCTCCTGAAGGAAACGGCTCAGTTCAGCACAATCCTCAATCCATACGCCGTCGGCGCAGTCAATCTCGATGACGATACGGTCGTCCTCGACCATCTGAATGTCAACCAAGAAGTAGTCGCCCCGCTGGAGCCACTCTTCCACCAATGCCTTTAAACTGTCTTTTGTAATCATTCTTTGCTTTCTCTTATAATAGGAATGAGGGGCTTCGTCAAGCCCCTCATTCCTCTGAACGGCTGCAAAGGTACTGCTTTTTCCTGATACAACCAAATTTTTTTCGAAAAACTTCTGATTCGGGAAGTCTTTTTCTCAGAAAACGCCAAAAAACGGGCCATTATCAGCATCACATCAGTCTTTTTTCAGCTCCTTGGCTCAGGAACGCCCGTCGGGGCTATATGATTACAGGCAGGACCACCCCACTATCATTTTTGCGTTTTTTCTTGCAATGTTGCCACTTTGCCGTTAATCTGCTGACTGACAGGTCGTTTGTTAGTGGCAAGAGAAGTGTATAAGTGGCAAGAGAAATGTGATTTCCGGGTAAAAAACCGCAAAAACCAATCAAAAATGATGAATTTCTGCATGGAGGGAGGGTTGTCTGCGCCACAGGACGACCAAAGAAAAACCGCTGGTCTCTTTTGGTCTCCCCGCAGGAGACTTTTAGTCTCTCGGCGGGAGACT
>Ga0310786_10011731_pt1 | contig 10908 bp, 12 predicted proteins | sample AusTroGonzalo_MG_FD_203881 | JGI IMG/M metagenome (GOLD analysis project Ga0310786, IMG submission 203881) | Bovine rumen microbial communities from tropical cattle in Woodstock, Queensland, Australia - Gonzalo_03 (v2) (version 2) | ecosystem: Host-associated > Mammals > Digestive system >...
ACTCCAGCGTCGCGGTCTAATGAAAGAACTTGCCGACTCGTTCACCGCCACACTACATGACCATTATATCGCCGACCCCATCCGTGCCTATCACACCGCAATATTTGCTTTTTCGCTCTATGGCATCCTGCGCGAGTGGATAATCCGTGATTTCGACCAGTCGCCCAAAGTGATGGCAAGCATCTTGCGGGACGCCCTCACCAGTATGTTATGATACTTTGACCCCAATCAGTCGCATTTGCCATTATACCCTTTGCCACATCAGACAAAGCGTGTATTTTGTAATCGTTTTTTAATAGATAAATAATATGAAGAAAGGTAAGATTCTTACGCTACTTATGGTCGGGACATTGTGCCTTGTGGCTTGCCGCAAATGGGATGCTGTCAGCGAGGGATATATCAACAGCTACAGCTACTCCTCACCGATAGAGAAGAAGTACGCCCAGACGGGCAGTTACACTGTTAACCACTATACAACACAGGCCTTGGAACCACGCATCAAGGAGTATAACGTATGGTACCCTTCTGCACTGACGGCGAGCGACACGGTGTGGCCATTGGTTCTGTTGGTCAACGGGACTGGCGTCCCAGCATCAACCTACAAGCCCATCTTCGAGCACATGGCTTCGTGGGGTTTCATAGTGGTGGGCAACGAGGACGAGTGGACCGCCGACGGCCTATCGGTATGCATCACGCTCGATTACATCTTAGCAGAAAACGAGAACACGCAGAGCGTGCTGTATCACAAGATCGACACTTCGCACGTCGGGCTGGCTGGACATTCGCAGGGCGGTGCCGCCACCCTTGCCGCCGCAACGCTCTACGCTAACCACACCCATTACAAGGCGTTGTGCGTGCAGAGTGCTGGAGGTTCATTCACCGACAGCATCCCAGGTCAAGCGGCATCCGAGATTGAGGCACCGCTGTTGATGATGGCTGGTACAGGTAATTCAGACGCCAATATGCTCTGCAAGTTGGAAGCGATGCAAACCTCCTACGAAAATGTCCATACGCAACCAGCCATGATGGGTCGCCTTGTCGGCATGGAACATGGTGACGTGCTAAAGCGCGGCGATGCTTACACCACAGCATGGATGCGCTACTGGCTTTATGGCGACACCGAAGCCGCCCGTTGCTTTATTGGCGACGATGCCGAGATGCTCCACAACAACCAATGGCAGGATGTCAAACACAAAAAACTTTAACCAATGAAGAATATACTATTAATAGTCTGCGCAAGCATAATTTTTCAATTTTCAACTTTCAATTCGTTAATGGCACAGGTATTTGTCGGCCTCAACGGCAGCGGCAACATTGAAGCCACTTCTGACGATGGCGGCGGAATCACCATCGGTATGGGTGCCGATTGCGGCTTCCTCCACACCTCTATCGGTACTTGGGGACTTTCTGCCAACCGTAGTCTAACCCTTGGCACTGCCAGCCACACAGGCACCACTCTCAGTGTACTGCATGTATCAAACGATTGGCGCGACCGCACCGCTTTCATATTAGGAGCTGGTGTAGACATCCGTTCCGCCGTCGATGCCATCCATAGTCGCACGATAGAGGATGACGGAACACTAAGGCAAGAAATCGGCTACCGCGACCGCCAGGGCTACGGTCTGTTGCTCCGTGCCGGAGTGTCGTTCAAATGGCACCTCTACCTCACTGGCAATGTGACCTTTGGCAGTTTCACAGCCGACAAAGACGTCTATTCCATGCATCACACTCCCGCTGGCATCCACTACGATGGTTACTCCACCACTTCTGAAGACCATTATTACTTCACCCTTGGTATTAATCTCGGCTATCGTTTCTAACTATGAAAAGATTCATTCTTATTTTTTTAGGTATCGCCATGCTGGGTACGGCACAGGCACAGAGCACAAAACGCTTCTGGAGCGATGGTCCGCTCACCGTCGCCGATTTTCCACAAGTTGACATAGAAAGCCACATATCGTGGTACATGGGCTACACCAAAGTCACCGAAAAAAGCGACGGCATTTACTATACATACTACAAAGCCCTCACCTACATGCTGCCATATAGTTCTACGCTGGCTAGCGAGACCGACTTGCCGAAAATGCAAATGCTCTTCGATAAATTGGAACAGCACCGCCGTGAGTTACAGCAGCAACTCAACGAGGCCGAGAGCAACGAAGAGTTCAACGACATCCTTGCCGCCGCCCGCAACCGAATGACTTACGATGAGAATCACATCCATAATACCACCATCGAACATGCACCTACAGCGTCACCTATTCCTACTTTCACCGACCGTACCTTCCGTTTTGGTGTGGCCATAGGCACTCCTTTGATGGTGCCAACAGGCGACCTTGTCAAGTTAAAAGGAGTCGCCGTCGGTCTTATGCCAGCTATAGAAATTGGCTGGAATCACAGCCATATCATGACAGACCTTTCCCTTATGAAGGGCACCCTTGTAGGCACGACTGGCACTGCACCACATCGCTTCATTCAAAATAACAAGTATATGGTTATCAACGCAACTTTCTACTATGGTCACACCCTATACGAAAGTCGTCACCTGCGGCTTATGCCGTATGCAGGAGCAGGCCTCGGCATACTGTCGTCTAACTCCGTCACCGATTCGGCCAGCACCATAGGTATAAATCCACAGATTGGTTTGACCGCCGACATTCCATTCTACACACATGTTATAACCCAGAGCGGCAATAGCGGTTTATTTTCGTTCATCAAGAGCAATCATAGCATCTACAACATCCGTGTGCAAGTATTTGTCCGTCACGACACATGGATTGGTGTCGCCGATGGCATCACCGTAGGCTTCAACATTGGAGTCTCATTCCTCGGCAGAAATACCAATGCAGCTCGCAGCCTGTGATACATTTGACAGATTTTATGCTTGATTTTTATTTAGCATCGCTCTATCAGATTGAAACAAGAGTTTTAAATCAAGCAGTTAAAAGAAACATAGAACGTTTCCCCGAGGACTTTATGTTTAGACTAACCTCCAAAGAATGGAATTCTATGTCATCACAAATTGTGACGACATCATCTTCAAAACGTCCAAAGAGTGCCATTCCGTATGCTTTCACTGAATATGGAGATAATGTAAAGTCTTCATTTAACTATTGAGGTTGTTTGTGAAAAAATCCATATTTTTACATCAAAAAATAAATAATTATGGAAACGATTTACGATTTCAAGGCATTGAACAACAAGGGCGAAGAAGTAGAATTGTCGCAATATTGCGGCAAAGTTCTTATGATTGTCAACACAGCGTCGAAATGTGGTTTTACGCCTCAATACGACGGATTGGAGGCACTCTACAAGAAGTATCAAGATAAGGGTTTTGTGATTCTTGGTTTTCCCTGCGACCAATTTAAGCATCAAGAACCGGGTTCTGATGAGGAAATTGCGGAATTTTGCCGCATAAACCACGGCGTTACATTTCCGTTGATGAAGAAAATCGATGTTTTCGGCGAAAATGCGCACCCAATCTTTTCGTACCTTACTCTGCAAGTGCCTAACGAGGAAGTTCATGGTCTGAAGGACAAAGCAACAATGAAAATTGTTGACGGTCTGAGTCGTGCCGAAGGTCGCAAGGAAGGCGAAATCCGTTGGAATTTCACCAAGTTCCTTATCTCAAAAGACGGTAGCGTTATCAAACGTTTTGCGCCTGTGGCAAAGCCCGAAGATATGGAAGCGGAAATTGAGGAAATGCTCAAGTAATGTAAACTGATTGTTATGAATATTGAAGAAGTACGGATTTTTGCACTAAGTCTTAATTCAAATGTGACGGAAGAATTGTTTGCCGACGAATGGGTTTCATTTCGAATCGGTGGCAAGTGGTTTATGCTGATGCAATTGGATGCACCCGAACCTCGTGTGGCGGTGAAATTGTTGCCAGACGTAGCGGAAGAACTTCGCGAGCAGTACGATGGAGTCCGTCCTGCCTATCATATGAATAAGAAGCATTGGAACGATTTGTATCTCAATGAATTAAATGATAGTTTTATCAAAAATCTGATAACGGAATCGTTTAACCTTGTTTATAAAAAACTGCCAAAATCATTTGGTGAAAAAAAATAAATTTTGGCGACAGATAGTTCAGGCAATTAAAGCATCAGTATAAAAGAAAAGTATATTCCCCTTTGCAACCGAGTTGCAGAAAATCTGTTGTATGTTTGCCGTATAAAATGATGACAAAATGAGTGCAATAATTACAGCATTGTTGATTCCATTGGCGGGAACGGTTTTAGGTTCGGCATTTGTGTTTTTTATGAAGAACGAAATACCCGAACTGTTTCAGAAAATATTGTTGGGATTCGCTTCGGGAGTAATGGTTGCCGCTTCGGTGTGGTCGCTTTTAATTCCTGCAATTGATATGGGCAGCGTGTGGCCAGTGGTTGTTGGTCTGCTTGGCGGTTTTGCGTTCTTGTTGCTTATTGACTACATAACTCCGCATATTCACCCCAAAGGCGGACACGAAGGTCCGCAAAGCCGTTTGTCGCGGACAACCATGTTGGCTCTGGCAGTTACAATCCACAATTTTCCCGAAGGAATGGCGGTGGGTGTGGCTATTGCCGGCGCAGCCACGGCAGACTTCAGCACGGCGAGTGCCATTGCGCTTGCCGTGGGTATAGCAATACAAAACATTCCCGAAGGGGCAATCATCTCCATGCCGCTACGTAGTGCGGGAAACAGCCGTTTCAAGGCCTTTGCCATAGGCAGTCTAAGCGGTGCGGTGGAACCAATTGGCGGAGCATTAGTGCTTCTGCTTGCAGCGGCGGCAACTGCCACTATGCCCTATCTGCTTCCGTTTGCCGCAGGAGCAATGCTCTATGTGGTCATAGAAGAACTGATTCCCGAAGCTTCGCAAGGCGAACACTCCAACGTAGCCACAATCGGTTTCGCCATCGGATTTGCCATGATGATGGTGCTCGATGTGGTGATGGGATGATTACAATTGTACTTCTGTTGTCAGCGTGCGAATGCCTCCACAACGTAGTTCGGGCGTGTTTATGCGTATATCGCAGTCTATCACAAAAATGTTTCCTTCGGAAGATCGAATTACATTCTCATCGTGAAGATCACTTAAATATATTTCTGGTGTTGCAAATGTCCAGTTTTTAGGATTGTACAGCTTGAATCCAATGTTTTGGGCAAACGAAGATATTTCATCGTCGCTCATTTGCTCACCTTGAATATAAGATTGCTCTATAATAATATGGAATTTACCATTACAAAATCTTCCAAAACCAATCACATTCATTTTTGTTTCAGGAAAATAGGCGTTGTGAAGACTGATTCTATCCAAAGCAAGAATAGGTTGGATGTAATAATCTAAACCTATGGCTTTCACAAGATTGTAACCATTTTTAAATACATGCGCCTCACCGCCTTCGGTAAGTTGTTCACCTAATTTTTCGGTCAACAATTCATCTGCATTATCAAACCAGCAACCAACTTTTCGAGACCACTGTTCTATTATTGCTTCCTGCGTCTTTCCTCGTTCGCATTCTTCTTTGAAAGAGCGTTTTTCTGAAAACTCGCAATTTGCTGTAACATCTGCTCCCGTGAGTATGGTTGCAATGACATTCGTTGTGCCTCCCGCTGTGCAGCCATGCTGTTCTGCCGGTGAAAATCGTTTATATACAAGCGTTCCATTGATAAACTGTTCTGCATACGCCTCTAATTTAGCAAGACCTTCGGACGAAAAATTTTCGTCTATTATCAACCGAATATCATTCCAAAAGTCTTTGTTTTTCATAGTCACAAATATATGGATTTTTTTGTAATTCCGTACCTCTTCTATAATGATGTGATTTAACAATACCTAAAAATGATTATTGGAGTAAAAAACGAAAATGTGTACTTTCGCAGTGTAAAAAATAGCGTGAAGCGATGAAGAATCTTAAGATGTACGAACCTGGCGACAAGATGATAACGCTTATAAAGGACAACTACAGCGTGTTGCAGGCGTTGGGCTCATTCGGCATCAATCTTGGCTTTGGCGACAAAACCGTAAACGAAACTTGCGAACTGAACGGCGTTGACACATACACATTTCTTGCCGTTGTCAATCTTCAACTAAATAATGTGGGCAATTTCGAAGATGACGAAAAAATCAGCGTTCCCACATTGCTGCGCTATTTGAAGGCAAGCCACGCCTATTATCTTGATTTTCAGTTACCTTTCATTCGTCGCGAACTTGCAGAAAGCATTGATGAAAACGATACGATGGGACAACTGATACTCAAATTTTATGATGACTACGCGCACGAAGTGCAACAGCACATGAAATACGAGGAAAAAACGCTGTTCCCCTATGTTCAGTCACTTATTGAAGGTCGTCCCGCAAGCAACTACACAATAGAAACGTTTTCGAAACATCACGAACAGACCGACAAGAAATTGCGTGAATTGAAGTTGATGATTATCAAATATTTACCTACCGACGCAAAACGTAATAATTTACTTACGGCTACGCTGTACGACATCTACAACAACGAAGAATGGCTCCGTCATCACGCCGATGTCGAAGACTTCATATTTACGCCAGCCATTCGTCGTATGGAACACCAGCACAAACAAAATGACGTTACGAAGAACATTACCACTATGATTCGTAACTCCGACACCGAGCAAAGCGAACCAATCTCCGAACGCGAAAAAGATGTCATTATTGGCGTTGTGCAAGGCTTGCAAAATAAGGAAATCGCCGACAAACTGTGCATTTCAGTCAACACCGTCATCACCCATAGACGAAACATTGCCCGAAAACTGCAAATTCACTCGCCATCTGGACTTACCATTTATGCCATCGTCAACGGACTGGTGGATATTTCAAGCGTGAAACTATAAATTACACATTGAACATTTCGTTTGTGAATATTTAGTTTATTGTTTTTTCTTATAGATAACCATCGTTTTCTTGTATATTCTTACTTTTGTTTCGTGATTTATTGAAATGAAGGTATTTCCAGAAATAAATTCCCTTTCAAACGACGATTTGGCAACCTACCCGTACAATTCCTTTACAGGAAAAATCACGGTGATTTCCGATGTGCGGAAGGTTGACGATGCTGTTGCATACCTCTCAAAGTGCAGCGTGCTTGGCTTTGATACGGAAACACGCCCGACATTCACAAAAAATCACACTAACTCGGTGGCTCTCTTACAATTAAGCGACGAAAAGCAAGCATTTTTGTTTCGTCTCAATATGACTGGACTACCCCCATCGCTTACGAATTTGCTTGCCAACGAATCAATCAAAAAAATTGGCGTTGCTGTTCACGACGACATTAAAGGATTACAGAAACTCTCCCCTTTCAATCCTAAAAATTTCATTGACTTACAAACAATTGCAAAACAATTGCACATCGAAGCCATGGGTTTACGAAAACTGACCCCTATCGCATTGGGATTTAAGATTTCAAAGCGCCAACAGTTGTCGAATTGGGAAAACGTTTTTCTTTCGCGGGCGCAACGACAATACGCCGCAACCGACGCATGGGTAAGCCTACGGATTTATCAACAATTACAACCCTTTACGTTATGATACACATTACTTTACGACACGGAAAAGAACAAAGTGTAAAACGCCTTCACCCTTGGATTTTTTCGGGGGCAATCGCAAAAATGTCAGGAACGCCCGACGAAGGCGATTTGGTAAAAGTCTATTCCGCCGACGGCGAATTTCTGGCAATCGGACATTACCAGAAATCATCAATTGCTGTACGAATTTTGAGTTTCAACGACATTGCAATCGACCAAAATTTTTGGAATGAACGCATTGCGTCGGCATACAACTACCGCAAGCAATTGGGACTTGTAAACAATTCTGAGACAAATTGTTATCGTCTTGTCCACGGCGAGGGCGACAACCTTTCGGGTTTGGTGATTGACTACTATAACGGAACCGCCGTGGTGCAATGCCATTCTGTGGGAATGTTCAAAAACCTCGATTGTATTGCAAACGCTTTGCAACAAACAATGGGAGAACAACTTACGGCAATTTACAACAAAAGCGAAAGCACTCTCCCATTCAAAGCTGGCATAGAAAACAATGACGGACTGCGTTGGGGAGAAATCAAAACGGAAAACGCCCTGGAATACGGCAATTCATTTTTTATTGACTGGATTCAAGGACAAAAAACAGGATTTTTCATCGACCAACGCGAAAACCGAAAGTTGGTGGAACATTACGCGAAAGGAAAATCGGTGCTGAACACGTTCTGCTACACAGGCGGATTTTCGGTGTATGCGCTCCGTGGCGGTGCCAAAAAAGTCGTCTCGGTTGACTGCTCTGCCCGCGCCATTGAACTGACCGACAAAACTGTGGCAATGAACTTCCCTAACGCCGAACACACATCGGTCGTAAGCGACACGTTCAAATATTTGGACAACAACAAGGACGAATTCGACCTCATAATCCTCGACCCACCTGCATTCGCAAAACACGGAAAGGTTTTAAACAACGCCCTACAAGGTTACAAACGTTTGAATATGAAAGCGATAGAACAAATTAAAAAAGGTGGGATTCTGTTCACATTTTCATGTTCGCAAGCCGTAAGCAAGGAAGAATTTCGAAAATCGGTATTCGCCGCTGCGGCAAACACGAAACGCAACGTCCGCATTCTGCACCAACTCACCCAGCCAGCCGACCACCCTATCAGCATTTACCATCCCGAAGGCGAATATTTGAAAGGATTAGTGTTGGAAGTGGAATAAAAAAAGGAAATCAAAATTGATTTCCTTTTTTGTGGGCGCTGAGGGATTCGAACCCCCGACCCTCTGGGTGTAAACCAGATGCTCTGAACCAGCTGAGCTAAGCGCCCTTGGGTTACATTTGTTTTTCAAATGCGATGCAAAGATAGATACTTTTCGGTACACTCCAAATTTTTACGACTATTTTTTTGATAAAAATTCAGCCACCACATACGAACTACCGCCCACAAACACTACTGTTTCGCTTGTAACATTTTGTATTGCAGCTTTATACGCCTTCATTACGGAAGAATGCACGCTGTGATTTTTTTTTGTAAAAAAAGATTCCAATCGCGCCATTGGCATCGCCCGTTCTATGTTTGGCATACATAAATAATATGTAGCATTGTCGGGAAGCAAGGTAATTATGGAGTCAATGTCCTTATCGCCGACCATTCCCCACACAATTCTGATGTCTTTTTTGCCCAACGACTGCAATTGTGGCATTGTATATGAAATTCCATCATAATTATGTCCCGTATCGCAAATTGTAAGCGGTTTGTTCGAAATAATTTGCCACCGACCTATTAAATTTGTGTTAGCCACCACGTTTTTATACCCCCGTTTGATTGTCGCAACAGGAATTGTGTACGTTTTTCTCAATTCTTGTATGGCAGCATACACCGTGGCAATATTTTTCGCTTGGTACGCCCCATGCAAACCGCTATGCGCCTGAAATATACGTGTGTTCTCTGCATTTAGGATTGAGAATGTATCAAACCAATTGGTTTCAGACTTGACCGTATATTTTTTCGATGCAAATGTTATGCATGAGTTATTTTCTTTAGCAACAGATTCGAATACTGGTGCGGTTTCAGGATGAAATTCCCCTATTACAACAGGCACATTCGGCTTGATGATACCAGCTTTCTCGCTGGCAATTTTCGCAAGCGTGTCGCCCAAAATCTGCGTATGGTCGTAACCAATGTTGGTAATCACCGACAATTTGGGCGTAATCACATTGGTGGAATCCAATCTACCGCCCAATCCCACTTCTATCACAGCAACATCAACGTTTTTATGGCGAAAATAAGCGAACGCCATCGCTGTGGAAACCTCAAACATCGACGGTTTTAGTTGTTCAATCTCTTTTGAATGCTTTATCAATAAGGCATTAATAAATTGCGCCGTCACATTCTTTCCATTCACACGAATTCGCTCACGAAAATCAACAATATGCGGCGATGTATAAAGTCCAACCGTATAGCCCGCCTCCTGCAAAATAGACGCAATGAAATGCGAAGTCGATCCCTTCCCGTTTGTACCCGCAACATGCACGCACGCAATTCCTTTTTCAGGATTACCCAACAGCGCCAATAAATCGCGGATATTCTGCAACGACGGCACATACGCCGACTGTCCAACGTGTTGGAAACTTGGAAATTGGGAATATAAATAGCGTAAAATCTCCGAATAAACCATACCAATAGTAATGAATTATCAATACGTAAAGTAAGCGTTTTTTATCGAGACCGTAAAATTATTCGGGAAAATATTCCGTAAATGTCTTGTCGCTGTAAAAAGTGACGATTTTTTCGACTTTTTTCGGCTGAATGTCTTTTGGAGATAAAAAAACGTCGTTTTTTTGCGGTTCCTCTTTTTTTTCTATAGAATCGGACGAATTTTCAGGTTCAAAAGTTGAAAACAAATCTTGTTCAACCCCCTCGTCTTGCAGACTACGAGCCATTGAGCGCGACGAACGAACGCCAGTAAGCAACCAATTCGCGTCAATATCTTTGTATTCATTAAGTAAACTCTGGATAAAACCTAACCCAGGTTTATTCCGTTTGGAAGTTAAATGAGTAATACTTGAAGCTGGCACGCCCAACTTTTTTGCAAAATCTGCATTGGTTAAACCATACTCAGAAATTAAGTGAGCAATTCTGTCGTTTATAGCATATTCGTCGTTCATCTTTGTGAAAATTTTGGTTTACAAATGTAAAATAAATATTTTTAATTTTTGTAAACTTCATGAATTTACTTTTGTAAATATATTTCTATAAAATAACGACAGTTACAGCATCTACTATCCTTCAAGCACCCTGATTTATTAAAGTTTTAAAGTATATAACTTTTATAAAATATTGGTTTTTAATTTGTTATAGTATTAAAAACGCAGAATATCAAGTGTAATCCGCAGAAATCAAGAGTTTA
>Ga0310786_10011732_pt1 | contig 10907 bp, 3 predicted proteins | sample AusTroGonzalo_MG_FD_203881 | JGI IMG/M metagenome (GOLD analysis project Ga0310786, IMG submission 203881) | Bovine rumen microbial communities from tropical cattle in Woodstock, Queensland, Australia - Gonzalo_03 (v2) (version 2) | ecosystem: Host-associated > Mammals > Digestive system >...
AATTTCTTCAAATTTATTTTGGTTATATCTTTTAGCTTGTTCTGTATTAATTGGACTTCCATCTGTACATCCTACTATTATAATTTTTTCGAAATCAGATAAATTATTAATTATTCTTATAATTTCACCTTTTTCAGAATCTGGTATATCAGATTCATTTGATACTAAATTACGTATATTAAAAGCAGATGTAGTTGTATATTCATCTACAGTTAATCAATTATTATCTGCTGTTCTGCTACTTCCTACATCTTCATATGTTGTGTCTGTATATTCTCAATTATCTCTATTTTGGTACTCACTTTGCTTTGGATCATCAGGAGATCATTCATTATCTGGAGTGTTTGCCTTTTTTATTTCATTTTCGGTATTATCAAATTTATATTCTTTAGGATCTCACACGATTTCTGTAGTAATATCACTCTCTCTTAAAGATTCTACCATTTTTGTATAATTAACAAACTAAAAAATTATTACTATAATTATACAAAAAAATGTTTTATTTGTCAAAATTTAAGGGACTTTTTTAATCTTTTTTTAGCCCTTGTAGTCCACAAGGTTTCTTTTTTATCAAGAAAATATATCAATTCACTCCGAAAAATATCATAGCCATCATGACAAAGATTATGATTTTGTGGAGTCTATTTCATTCTTGCATTAGCATGAGTATCATCATCACCAATGACCAAATCCATACGAAAGCTCTCACTTCTCATCTATTTCGACCAAGTCACATGAGTCTATGGTGTATGTGTGTATAATCTCATTTCATAGGATTTTTCTTGAGGATGAAAATCCTGTACAGTCACACCCATAATGCATCAAAGATTACAAGTGATAATGCTACTACCAATGTCCCTATTTTTGCTCATCATACTACTGATAAATATGCTAAGCTAAATCCAAAAAACATGATTCAGACATCTCTGAGCAATCCCCATGGTTTAAATTCTATGATAGTAGAAATTAGTGCGATGAAGAATAAAATCAGTGAAAGATTGGATACCAATACCAATAAATCTCGGTTTGTAAAGGTCGTATACACTTTCATTACTACGAATTTGATTAGTAGGTATATAGTCAAAAATCATATTGCTGATACTCAGCTTGCTTGCCCATTGATTCCATCAATCCAATTGATTGCATTGATACACAGCATTGACCAAATCACGAAAAATATTACGAAAAATCGTTGTGGAATTTTCCATACGAAATCCCCATATACAAATTCTTGTCATGCTCAGATATTTCAGATATATACTGCCAAAATAGCTCATCATATATGTGCCAAAAGTCTGACAATTTGAGGTATCCTAAATTTTACTCTTCACATATAACCTAATTCTTCGACTAATTCTACCAAAATTATTGGCAAAACTCCTAAAACTAATCCCATAAATACTTTATTTGTGAATGTATCTGGGAAAAATATCCATATCACCAAAATCAGACTTAGATAGGCGAAAACTCCCATCAAAGTAGGTACAGGTCCTCTTACTCATTTTAGATCAGCTCCTGGTCTATCCAATATTTTACATTTTTTAAATACAAATCGTCCGATAGCAAATACAGCTGCTATGAACAAAAATGAAAGTAGATATCTCATCCTGAGCATAACAAATGATATAAAATAAAATGTAATATAAAAATACTCAAACAAAATAGTATTTCAAGTTTATATAGATAACGTAATTGTGAAGCTACATAACAAGACTTGACTAGACAACGACTTGACAAATATAGACAAAAAAATAAATTACAAGCGGCTTGTATTATTTAATTCTAAACTGGTAAAAATGAAAAAATTGTTTTCATTTGTTATGTTGTTGCTAGTTTTTTCTAGCAATTTTTTTAATTTTGGATTCGCAAATGAACTTGAGGAAGTAGAAGGACTAGAAAGTAGTCTAGATGATCAGATTGTTTTTGAAGATGAAGAGACGATCCTTTCTACAGGATCAGATTTTCCACCTTGAGAAGAAAAAATACAATTAGAAGAGGAAATAGACAATATTATCCAAGAAATTTTTGTAGAATCTGGAGACAGTACTATATATACAGTAGGAGATTTAACCCAATCTTGAGAATTAGAAATAATACCAGAAGTAGAGTTAGATGATACATTATCAGAAAATATTGTAATATCTGGAAATGAAAGTACTATTAGTTCATCGTTTTCATGACAAGAAACTGACTATAATAGCTGAGATTTCATGGAATTGTCTTGAGAAAATTTAGCCATAGATACTATCATAGATTCATGATGACAGGTAGATATAGACAATCCAGAGAATGTAGAATGACAAGGTAGTGGAGAATTATTAGAAAACGAAGGACCACTAGAAAACGATATACTATCAGAATCAGAGGACTCAGAGGAGACAGGAGACAATGTACAACTCCCAGATTTGATAATTTCTGAAGTATTTTTTGGTTGAAATAAGGAGTGGATAGAAGTATACAATGCTTGAGTAGATTTTCAGTGAGATTTGATACTCAGTGGTGTATATGATGGAAGCCATACTAGGAATTACTCAGATGTGATCATACCACATGGATGAACACAGATCTTTGGAAATACAAACGCAAATCTCATCCTATGAGATATTGATTATATAGTATCTAGTCCATGACTTAGAATATGAGATGGCTCAGAAATTTTTATCCAATTGATTTATTCATGAGATATTTTGGATGAATTTGGATGATCTGCTGTATATGGTATGAATAATAGATCGTTGCATAGACTTCTCAGTACTAGAGAAATTATATATACGACAACATGATATTCTCTCAACGTATCTGGTAATTTTTTTGCAAATCCTGGATATGTCTTTCCACAAGAAATTGAACCAATAGATCCTATTGAGCCGGATATTCCAGAGCTTACATGATACGATGATATTCCAGTCCCTATAGATTGTGAGGAGTTTATAAATACTAATTCCATCCAGATTTCTGAAATTTTTATCTGAAATTCTACATATCCTACTTATGTGGAAATACAATCAAATTCCTACAATTATACACAAATCTACCTGACATGAAGTGCTGTAAATCAGCAAGTTTCATTTTCATTAGATTGATTATGAGATGATTTCATAATGCTTACAGCTAATCCTCTTCGACAAGAAAAATGACGAAAGACATCACAAAACAGTAGTCTACAATTAAACTCGTCATGATGGTTGCTATTGTATTGAGTCGATTCTCAGTGAGATACATTATTTGATATCGTATATATTGCATCATCTAGTGCTGGAAATTCTATCTATAAATGAAATCAAAATATTGAATGTGCCAAAGTTTTCAGCCATATGGATAAATTCTCTCCTTGAATGACCTCAGTACAGAGCGAATTCATCCAAATTACACCTGATCCAATCGTACAATATATCACAATCTGATGATGAGGTTGATGAGGATGATGAACGACATCATGTCCAGATGCAGGAGGATCATCGTTTAATACTTCTAATTCTCTATCTGCTGAGATACAGATTTCAGCCATAAAATACCATGGAAATAGTCAAATTTTGAAACTGAAAAACAAAACAAATAATGATATAAATCTGAGTGATTATCATCTACAATTTCTAGATTGATCTACCAAAAATCTCCAATGAGCCACACTGCTAGCCAAGACTACTATGTCTTTCCTATGAAATTATTGAGTGCCTACAAATCAGGATTTCTGCGTAAATTTGATGATGGACAATGCAGTAGTAGATAGATACTGTAGAAATTCATTGACCAAGGCTAGTGATACAGAGCGAAACGAAGTAATGAATAATCGATGATGAGTGATCACTACAGATGATGGAGATAGTAATCAATGAGATGGAGATATTTTATGATGACAAGGGCAAGAAAATATAGTGCAATGAGATGAAACTAGTACTGGACAGACTTTGATAAATACAAACAATATCAAAATCATAGATGTTGATTACGATCCATCATGAGCAGATGGAGATAATGAAAGTGTGACATTGCTACTCTTGACTTGAACTCAAGTAAATCTGTCTGGATACAAATTTTATTACACAAAAGATGGAAAGACACAAAAAGCCAAAGCACAAATTCAGTGAATTTTGTCATATTGAAATAGACAGACGTTTAAATGAGGATTCTCTTTCCCCAATAGTACTAATGACAAAAAATCTGTCACAGTCATTCTAATTTCACCAGATGGAAATACAGTAGATACATACGTTTATAATCCAAATAAAATTACAGAAATTCCAGCATGAAATTATAAAATAAATTCTGTAGTGGATGGAGATACCGCCAAAATTACGTATGGTGGACAAGAATTTACAATCAGATTCGCTGGAATTGATGCACCAGAATCTTCGGCCCTGAGATGTGGAAAAGTAGAGTGTTTCTGATCTGAAGCCAAAAACTATCTTAAATCTTTAATTGAATGAAAAACAGTATATTTTGAACCAGCATCTATTGATGGATATGATAGGATGGTCGGATATATTTCATTTAATGGCGAAAATATCAATGAAAAGATGATCAGAAACTGATATGCACGAGAGTATTCTTACAAAAATCAGTCCTATAAATATCAATCCTCATTTAAATCAGCTCAAAATTATGCCAAAAATAATCAATTATGATTACGATGAAATCAATGTAATGGACAGAGACTTTGTCCAGTAGATGAGACACAGATGAAATATAATTTCGTATTTGATATAGAGAAAATTATCTATGATCCTGAGTGAAATGATAATGGGAATGAAGAAATTTGGATCAAAATGATTGAGTGAAGTACTGTAGAATTTGGATCGGATTTTTATCTATTGGTCAATGATACCAAAAAAAGTTTGAAAAAATATGGTTCTATTTCTCCATGAGATACAAAGAAAATGGTCTGAACATTTGGTTTTCCAAATAATAAAGAGACTACAGTTTCATTAGTCTACAATGGAGAGATATTAGATACATATATCTATAATCCAGAAACGGATATTCAATTAGATGAAAATTTGTCCTGAGATGTGGCCAATGATTTTGGTGAGATCAAGATTATGTCTATCCTACCAAATCCATATGGAGCAGACGGATCAAATGAAGAAATATCAATCTTTTATAGTTGATGACCACCTGGTTTGAATTTGTCATGATTCTATCTGAAAGTATGAACGACCAAGAAAAATTTGTCCTGAAATTTGTATTCAGATCAAGAGACAATACTAAAGTGAAAGTTTTCTTTCCCTAATAAATGAGCTTGTGTCGAAATTGGATATGGAAATCAGATATTCGATAAATTCTGTTATACACAGCCAGCAGAATGACAGAAATTTTATATTTCCAATGGTGTTTTGGCTAGTTTAAGTACGTTGGATCTCAGTATTCTGAAGGATTCCAAGCTACAAAACATAGGAAATAAAGTATGTCTAGTGTATGCTGGACAGAAATTTTACTGTAAAAATATGCCATATTCCAAGCTATCTACCAAGAGAGTAAGACAAAACAAAATGTACAAAAGTTTCTTTGATAGTTTTGAAGATTATATGAAAGATAAGCGAAAAATCATGTACTATGACAGTGAGATAAAAAATTATTTTGAATTATTGGATGATGTAGAAGATGTAATTTCAGATGGAAAATCTACGTTAGAAATTGATTGAATAAATTATGAGATATCTGAGTTTGAAGCAATGTACAATGCAAAATATAAAAAAGATCCTCAAAATTTTATATTAAAATATCTAGATAGTTTGTTGCCAGATTGAGTATCACAAAAATATCATTCATTACTACAAGAATACAAAGATTATTTATTTCAAAAAAATCCACCCAATATATAGGGCAGATTCTGAATGTTAATGATTGTTTTTGATTTTTTTGAGTAATGTCTTAAATCCATTATAATGGATTTTTGGTGCTGGTACAGACATAGCTATTACTAGCATTATTAGTAGGAAAACCAGGGAAAATCCTGCGACAATTTCTGAAATAATACCATTTTCAGCGCATACCACTACAACAATTGATAAAAGCACAATCATACATTTCATAAACATTCTCATAAATAACGGTTTTGGTTTGATTTTTTGTTTGAGACAAACATATAATCTTTGAAATTCAAAAATCAAGGGATCTTTTGTAAATCTCTATAAATAAACTGATTTGTCAGATATTTTAGGTAAAAATTACAATACGATATTACAGATCTTTCACGGAATATAGATTACTTTTTTGATATCTCATACCAAATTTTTAGCTATTTTTTCATTATTTCTAATAGTTTCCATTACATCATCCTGTGTAGCATCTTTTGCTATCTCGATAGTTCATCTTACTTTTCCATTTACTTGTACAGCCATAGTGATAGTATCTTGTACCAAGTATTTTTCATCTACTTCTGGTCGATGTTTTCCATCAAATATACTAAATTGATTTCATAATTTTTCTCGGAATTCTTCAGCCAAATGTGGCGCGAATGGAGCTAACAAAACTATCAAAGTCTGGAATGTCTTTTTTGATATTTTTTCTACTCATGTCAGCTCATTTACGAGTATCATCATCTGCGCTATAGCTGTATTAAATCCAAATCTATTGCTAATATCTTCATCTACTTTTTTGATTGTCTGATGTAGCGTAGTTAATATTTTTTTGTCATCTTCATAGCTTTCATCTATCTTTGGATACAAATTGCACACTCTATCCAAAAACTTTTTTACTCATTTTACTCAGTTTGTATTCCAGCTCACAGCCTGATCAAAAGGTCACATAAACATCTCATAAACTCTCAATGTATCTGCTCCATATTCATTCACTATATCATCTGGATTTACCACATTTCATCGTCTCTTGGACATCTTACGACCATCTTCAGCCATGATAAGTCATACAGATTGATATGCTTTAAATGGCTCCTGTACAGATGTGATTCACATATCAAAAAGGAATTTATTTCGGAACCTTGCATAAATCAAGTGTCTATTGATATGTTCAGCTCATCATACATACATATCTACTGGATGCCAAAATTTTTCTTTTTCCGGAGCCACAAGTTGTTTATCATTGTGTGGATCCATGTATCTAATCCAATACCAACTTGATCCAGCCCATCCAGGCATAGTATTTGATTCTCTCTTTGCATCAGCACCACAATGTGGACATTTTACATTCATCCATTCATGGATATTTGCCAATGGTCATTCTTCTGTACCAGTTGGTTCATAATTTTCTACATCAGGCAAAGTCAAAGGCAAATCATCTTCTGTCAATGGTACGATACCACAATTTGGACAGTGAATCATTGGAATTGGCTCTCACCAATATCTCTGACGAGAGAATACCCAGTCTTGGAGTCTGTAATTTACTTTCTTTCATCCAATTCATTTTTCGGCCAACCATTCTTGCATTTTTGCGATAGCTTCATTAGGTGTCAGACCACTGAATTCTCATGAATTAAATAGTATTCATTTTTCTGTATATGCGATATTTTCCCCTGCCAAATATTTTTCCAAGGCAATTACAGCATCCAAATTAGCTCTTGCATAATAATTACCATTAGCTATTTCTCATTGTAGATATTTTTTAAATTCATCTATCGTTACTTTCACACATTTGTAATCTGATTCAAATTCTGTAAGATTTTTTGGTTGTTGAGAGTCTGAATTTAATTTAAACAAAAAATATTTTGCATTATTTTCTCTCCATGTCTCTTTTCTTGAGACATAATAAAATGATTGTGCACATGCAAGTTCTGCGACAAAAGAAAAATCATTGTATCATGTCTCTTCTTTTATCTCTCTGATTGTTCATTGTAAATCTGTCTCTCATTCTTCAATAGTTCATCAAGGATTAGTATATTTCCCATCTCAACACAAATTTAATAATATAGTACCATCCCTTTCATCATAGACAAGTCAATATCAAGATTTTTTTGCCTGTGCATCAGGATTTTTTTCTCAATAAGTATTTCCGATTACAAAATCAATTGGAATATTATATTTTTTTGCAAAATCATAATCCCTCTCATCATGTGCTGGTACAGCCATTACGACTCCAGTACCATATCATGCAAGCACATAATCTCAGATATAAATTGGGATTTTCTTTCCATTAAATGGATTAATTGCATATGATCATGTAAATTGTCATGTCTTTTCTTTTTGAAGTCATGTCCTCTCAAGCTGAGTTTTATGCTTAGCTTGATCTACATAAGCATCTACAGCAGCTCTGTATTCAGCAGTGGTAATCCTATCTACTAATTCATGCTCTGGTGCCATCACTACGAAAGACATCCCGAAAACTGTATCTACTCTCGTAGTATACACACTAATATTCATATCAAATCATTCCAACTTCATATCAAATTCTGTTCATTCAGAACGACCAATCCAATTCCTTTGCTGATCTTTTACACTTTCTGCTCGTCAATCAAGAGTATCTAATCACTTCAAAAGTCTATCTGCATATTTTGTAATTCTAATTACTCGCTGTTTCATTGGCTTTTGTTCTACCATACTTCCACATCTCTCACAAGTACCATCAGCTTCCAAATCTTCATTTGAAAGTCCCGTTTTACAATTTGGACACCAATTGATTGGCTTATAATCCATATAACAAAGTCTCTGACTATTTATAAATTCTTCCTTTGTCATTGTATCAGGGATTTTGATTTCTCAACTATGAATTTTGTCTTTTAATACGGAAATATCATAAGCTTTTTGATCTTTTTCATCAAAATAACTATTGTACATCTTCAAGAAAGTTGCTTGTGTCCACTTGAAATAATTTGGATCAGCAGTATTTACTTCTCTATCTCGATCATAAGTACAACCAAACATAGCAAGCTGTCTTTTGTATGTAGCAATATTGTCTGCAGCAGCTTTTTGTGGTTTCATCTTGTGAGCTATAGCATATTGCTCTGTACCAACTCAAAAAGTATCAAATCCCATTGGATGCAAAACTTTTTCTCCCAAAAGCATATGTTTACGAGCAATCACATCTGTAGCTATATATCATTTTGGATGTCAAACATGTAATCCAGCTCCACTAGGGTATGGGAACATATCCAAAATATAGAAACTTTCTTTTTCAGGGTCTTCCACAACTCTATAAGTTCCAGCTTCTTCTCGTTTCTTTTGCCATTTCTTTCCTATCTCCAAAAAATCCATGAATAATTAAGAATTAATAATTAAAAATTAAGAATTGCTTATTTTTAAACAATAAAAGAAGAAAAACAAGGCGAAATCACTTGAATTAAACTTTAATTTGTATCCAGTATCAAAATAATTTAGTAATACAAAAAAATCCCAAAATTTTAATTCAGGGATCTTCTGATAGTTAGTGGTTATCAATTAGTCTAAATCTAATCATTTCACTCAATATAATTCTTTGATAGAAAATACTAAATAAAAACATGCTTCATAGAAATTGTGACTTACATAGAGTATATCAGACAATACTGTAGAATCAAATTTCTCTATATCAGGATTGTTTGCAAATGAATCCAAGAAATCTCTATCTACGATAGATTTGATACCAGACAATAAGGTATACATATGTCATGATAAATCTTGAGCAGATTTTTTGTCTGAAATCTTTTCTATATCTTTGTAAAATGAAATCAAAACCACCTTAAATTCATCATAGATATATGTCAGATATTTATCATCACTTTCTTTTAATTTTGAGATAGTTTTATGTATATCTTTGATATATTTCATCGTACGAATCATACAAGATAACGAGTGATGATATTGATCGATCAAGACAATATCTTTTGTTTTATCCGTATTGGATTTCATATTAGATAGGAATATAAATAGATGCTGTGCAATTTCTTTGATTTCATCATATTGAGTTCTCAGATCTTCATTACTGTGTGGTTTATCATATTCAGACAAATGTTTTATATCGACGTCTTTGCCTTTGATATCATTTTCATCTATACTCCATGTATTTAATGTGTGTTTCATTACTCTCTGCAAAAGCATAGACAGGTCTAGTGATAGTGCTTCTAATCATGCTGAAATCACAGTAGGAGAAGTACCCTCGATATGTAGATCATACATCACAGCTTTTTTAGGGAATAATTTTTGTATAAATTTGATAAATCTGTCTAAGAATGGTAACATAGCAAATACAAATACAGTTTTAAATAATAATGCAAATATTGATAATCCGACTACTGGATCTGGAGATATTTTATTCATTAATCGAACCCAAAATGGTAAAGTTACAGTTCATATCACGGATAATACAGCATTAAAAATTACTTGGAGACCTGCTACCTGTTTTTTCAGATATCATCATTTGATACAACCAAGTGCTGGTGTAGATGTGGTTCACAAGAAACATCCCAAAAGCAACATGATTCACATACGATAATCTACAATTCATACACTTGCTGCTGATAATACTAATGCAATCGTGATGGCACTAGACTGCATAATTATAGTACCAAGTAATCATACTAGATAAAATAGGAATATTGAATGCGTAGACAATTTTGCGAAATCTACCGTGTTAGCTACGAAAGCCATACCATCATTCATATACCCCAATCACACAAATATCAGACATAATCCTATCGCAATTTTCAATATATTTCTAACTTTATCTGACTTGATTATGAGCAACATTAATGCCAAAACTCACATAATAGGTAATGCATATGCTGCCAAATCAAATTCAAGTCATAGACTTCACAAGATTACTCATATCGCTGAACTTCATATATTACATCACATGATCACTCTAGCGGCATGAGAAAATTGCATCATACCTGCTGATACAAATGATTCCAAAATTAGCAAAACAGCTGAACTTCATTGCAAAAGTATAGTAGCAAAAAAACCGATTCACAATGTCTTAAAAATATTATTTGTAGCTTTTTTTATGATATGTTTTATTCATCATGATGTCATTTTTTT
>Ga0310786_10011733_pt1 | contig 10907 bp, 8 predicted proteins | sample AusTroGonzalo_MG_FD_203881 | JGI IMG/M metagenome (GOLD analysis project Ga0310786, IMG submission 203881) | Bovine rumen microbial communities from tropical cattle in Woodstock, Queensland, Australia - Gonzalo_03 (v2) (version 2) | ecosystem: Host-associated > Mammals > Digestive system >...
TGACATCATCTGTCATGACCCACACAACGTCTCAACATTGATGGTTTCTTCTCGCCTGCAAATGCCTTCTGGCTCTCATAGACCTCGCACTTCATGTCGGCAAAGATACGATAATTCCCTGACATCGGCAAGCAAACGTCAGGGAATTAATTCTGGTTCCTAAGTATGGTCACGCGACTGCACGCAAGTTGTTACTTCTTCACCAGCTACGTGTCAATATCAATTTTGTTATAGCCCATCAATATCAGCATCACCATCCTCAGGAACCTGAATAGATGCATCCTTAGCTTGGATCTCGGCTATCGCGTTGTTATACTCCTCACTCAGCTTTGTGATAGGCTCGTTGTTTGAATAATGAGCATCAATTTCCTCCGCGCTGATAGTAGGATCCTTCAATTCACCAGCTTCAGAGTAATCCTGCTTATATTGACGGATCTCCTTCTTTTGTTCATTCATCTTCTTCAAGAGCTGCTTCATCATCTTACCACCCTCAATGGCAATATTAGGTCCAGCCTTCAGATATTTTCCGTAAGAGAGTGCTTTGAGCGGGTCACCTGCCAATGAAGCTGTAGCCACAGTCGTTTCACCTGTAATTTTCACCAAGTCTCCAAGAATATCCAAACCAGTATTCGTCATGTCAAAATACTGTGCCAAAGCCTCGTTTGAGCCACGAATATTATCCTTGTCATCAACAACACAACGGCGTTTGATGATTGTACCATCAGGCTGTTTTACGTCAATGGGGCGTACCGTATAGAATGTCACGCTATCCATATAAGTCAAGATACGAGTATTGAGCGTATCACAAACACGCAGGTAATGGTCAAATTCATCAATACCCGTCATCTTCTTGGGCATCTCCCATTTCCATCCTTTCTTTTCCTTGTCTTTCTTCTTCTCTGCATAAGCAGTTTGAGGAGCGATTACTCCTAAAAGCATGGCCACAGCCAGAAAACCTAAGATTTTTTTCATTGTTTTTAAGTTATTAAGTAAATAAATCGGTTAATCTCGTGAAAAAACCACTTTGATATCCAGATGCTTTTTACCACGCAGGGTTTGGTAAACATTCTTTGAGAACTTCTTGTTGCCAGAAGGTACGAACAAAAGTCCCTCGTACTCTTCGCGAGGCACCTCTACATGGAATTTTCCTGCAGGATCTACCGTTCCAACATGCACACCATGAACTCCCTTCATCATATCCTTCGTCTTGGCAGAAACGCCATAGATCTCAATACCCGTAATCGCCTCTTCCATGAGCTGTCCCTGCTTGAAGTCGGTACTGATGACAGTGCCACTCATCACATATCCAATCTTTGCACGACTCTTTTCCAGAGCCTCTATGCGCTGCTGATAACGATCATTGCGGGTGATAGAGTAGATTGTCTTATAGTTTGCGATAGCCACGTCATAGAGAGCTACCACCTCATCGGGGTTCACATCCTTACCATTATCCTTATAGTTCTTGAGTAACGTCAACACCTTGTTGGCCTCAATCTGAGCAGCGGAGCAGTCATTAACACGACTCAGGAAAGCCTGAATCTCAGTTTTATTCTCATCAGTGGCTTCCTTGCTCTCCAGAGCCTGCTGATAATATGAGGCAGCAGTCTTGAATTGTCCAGCATTATAGGCATTGTTAGCCAAGTTCAATTTCTCGGCCACCTCGGTCGTTGCCACGGTACGGATTTCCTTGCGAAGCACATCGTCCACACCAACGGTCACCAAACTCTTAGCCGTCAATAGATTGTTAATCAGTCCCTCCATCTGACCTGTTCTTGAATACGAGAAGAAATCTTTCTCGTCCGCCAAATCGATGGTATTAGTTTTGTCACCAGAAAGCGTGATATAAAAGGTTGGAATATCAGCTACAGCCTTATCGGCCGCTGCCTTCAGTTCTGCCTCATGCGCCTCTGCAGCATCGAAGTCAAACCCATCGTCATTCATCTTTTCCTCGAATTCTGCTTTGAAAGTAGCCAAGGCCACCTCTGCTTCTCGCGCCTTATCCTCTGCTTTCTTCTGACGATCAAAGAAGGCTGTTAACTGTGCACAATCAATCTCGAGTGCCAAGATGTTATAACCCTGAGAACTCTTGGTGGTCAACTGTCGGCCGATACCCTCTGTGAAACGTAAATGCAATGAGCCAATATCCTGTGGCACATTGATTTCAACGCACGACTTCTTTTCGCTGGTTTTATACAACGGACTCGTGTTCTGCGGGAAGTTGAAACAGAGCTGATGCTCAGCTGTCACCACCTCGAAGAAGAAGTTCTTTCCTGCCGTCAGGATTTTTTCCGTACTTTCCTGCTGAGATGTTCCACTGAGTTTCACCGTAAACTTACGTTTACTATCAGCACTTTTGTTGCTCATATCACAGAGCACCTTCACCACAAACTTTCCATCGTTCTGTTTCACCGCTGCTTTCACCTCATCGTTTTTGTTCGATGAGGTCACAACGAGGTTGTTGTTTGCCGACAAAAAGTTCACTTGAGCATTAGTACCTAAAGCTTTGTCCACCGTATTGAGATTGGGCAGTTCACTAATACTCAAAGCAGACTCTTGGGCAAAAGCCGCTATTGCTAAAGGCAGCATTGCCAGTATAGCCAAAATCTTTTTCATAAGGGAGAAATGGGTTACAAATCAAAATCACTTAACGAGAACACCTCTTCCTGAGGTAACGGCTGTGTCTTTGCCCTGTCTAGGTACTCTGGCTGCCAAGTACGAACATGCAGGATATAGTCGTCCTCACCACGGAACTCCCACAAAAGGAATACATAGCCATCATCACTATAATTGGATGAACGCCAAGCCTGATGCAAACGTACACCATACATATTTGGATTATTAGCCGAAACTGTGACAGGACCACATCCACCACCCTCGCCTATTTCTGAGAACTTCACGTCGATATACTTATTGCGGGCAAAGGTACGACGCAGGTTCGACAGATATTCTGTCTTGGTTTGCTTTTTATAGGTCACCTTGGGTTTCATAGCACCAGCCTCAGGATGATACACTTGAGTCACATTACCCGTGATAATCAGAGCATCATCACTAAAGATTTCCTGCAGTTTATCCAAACGCTTCGTATTATAATAGGTGGCAAACTTATCACAGAACTTTAGAATTTTCAGTTTACGTTCCATGTCTACAGCCGAGCCACAACGCTCCATGCTCTCTGACAACTGGCTGTCAAAAACGAACTGAAAGTCGACGATACGGCCGTTTTTATCAAAATCGACTGTAGCCTCCTGATAGTTTCCATGACCAAAGGTTTCTCCCTGTGGATTGATAATGAGAGGTATCTGGCGCAGCATGAAACCATCCTTCATAGGCCATAATTTATCCACCACTTCGGCATCATCGCACGAGAAATGGATATTGTCCCACAGGGCGTTCAGCATACCCTTGGCATCAGGACTCATCACACTCTCTGGTATATTGCTATTAGCCAAATTCAGCTGTGCCTTGTTTTGTGAGTCAGACATATTAATCTCTGACAACAGACGTCCCAAGTTGCGCTGCATGGTTTCCACCAGACTCTTACTCACATCGGTATAATTATCGGTAAGAATGGTCACAGTCACCTCCTCAGCCTGCATAGCCTTAGGGCATGCCAGGGCCATCACCAACGTCAAAAGTACTATTAATTTCCTTTTCATTTTCTTCAATAGATTTTATTTGCTAATCATGACGCCAATGGCACCACGCTCTTTGTAATTACTGATATTGTCAACCTTACCCGTTGCCAGATTCGTGCGCTGTGGGCCTTCACTCAGCACAGCCTCTATATCGCCATTACGATTATAGATCACCAATACATAGAGGTCCAGGTTTTGGAGAGTCTTCTGCTTGCCAAACTTACTAATGAATCCCTCGCTTTTCAGTTTGTTCAAGCAACCTTCCAAATCGGCAAAACGCTTCACGGCCAAAAGTTTGTCTATGGTCTCTTGGCGTTTTGTTTTCACTGTTGCATCCTTGATGGCGGGCTTTGTCTCTGCAGGCTTGGCGTCTCGTTTCAGCACCACAGCGTTGTCTGCAGCAATGATGTTGCTCTTCTTTATGTAGGCAAACGCACGTACACGATTATTACCGCGTGGCATCGTGACCACCTTCTTCATATCAACAGCAACAATCTTCGGTGCATTCTTTAGCTTCGCCTGCTGCTCTACAAACTCGTCAATTTCATCCTGCAAATAATGCTGAGCCTTTGTCACGGCCACCTCTTCCAACGAATCAACGACCTCGACATACAAGTATTGATCCGGACTTTTCTTGATACTGTTTATCTCACGCTTCTTCTCGTCGACATTCGACTGAGCCGATGCCAAGGAACAGAATGCAAACAGCAAAACAACAGAAAAATATCTTCTAAACATGATTAATGAATTTTAAAATAATCGCTTGACACGTTATGCATTGGAATATAAACAAACAAATAGCCACGAATAGGCCCATTACCACCATTTTCCAGCGTACTAACGGGAATCTCTACACTCATCAGATGGACATAACCAGCCCCTGGATGAGTCATGAGCACTGTGCCCTCATACTTGTCTAATCCCTTACGCTTAATACCGAAGAAAGGGGTACAGCCCTCATCAAGACACATCTGCAACCAATACTTGTAGGGCAATGTCAGAACGTCCTTCACATCACTGTGCTGGTCTAAAGAGACAGTAAGCAAAGGTTGTGCATCTGACTCCAGGCTGAGCATCATATTTCTCAGTATCTTACCTTGAGTACTGGTGCTGTCTGCCAAGTGCCATTCACCATTAGTACGTTCGTAGTAAAGGTCGTTGCGAAATTCGCGGATCAGAAACGTATCACCAGCAGCTACATAGACATCAGAGTGCTCTGGAAAGGTCCATGTCTTTTTCTTGTAGTCGTGGGGCTTAAAACGTTTTAGACGTTGCATAAAACGGGTGTCCAGTTCTATGGCATCACAGCCAGAAAGCGTCTGATAATCCATTCCGAATTGAATCTTCAGTAGCTCGTTTTCACCCTTTTTCCAGCAAACCTCATAGTTCTTAAAATCTATGCGATTGAAAGAGAATCCGCTGATTGCCGTCGTGTCAAGGTGCATGGCTGTGCGTGCACTGCCACGGAGAAACAAAAGATTCTCGTTCTGCAACTTGAACTTCAGGCCACCATCCAGGTTAGGCATTAAACGTTCCAAAAGCGTACGCTCCAAAAAGTCATAGAGCACCATAGTCTGTTCCGTTCGACATCCCTGCGGAAAGAGCAACAATCCAATATGCTCCACCTCGCCATACTGGTTGACACGCACATTCACGTCATGTCCCTGATACTTATAGTGGTAATGACTTCCTGTCGTCAATGTATCCAGCGAATTGAGTCTCAGACTCTTGGCAATACTCTCCAGACGACTGGTCGAAAAACTTATTGCGTTGGCAGGCATTATGCCCACCAACGACAATAAGAGTATGACCAGTATCGTCTTCTTCATACTTAGATGACCTTAATATCCTTTACAACTACGACATTGCCGTCACTCTTGTACCACTTACCCATGTTCACATAGCCATTGCGGAACACGCCCTTGATGCTTTCACCAGGCTGTGCCATCTCGCCATTGATCTCATGACTGCGGGTAATCTTCAATTCGCCTTGCCCATTGGGCTTACCACTGGCATCACGCTCACCCGTATAGGTACCCCAACTGGGCTGAGAAGCAGCCTTAACTTGTTTAACGGGTTCCGGTTTAGGCTCCGGTTCCTTGACTTGAGGCTCTTCTACAACAGGCTTAACGATTGGGGTATCTGCGACAAGGGTATCAACAGCAACGGAATCGACCTCTACTACAGGTTGTTCAACCACTGGTTCCTCAGTATTCGATAGCTTCAGTCCGAAATAAAGACCACAAGCCACTACTGCTGCAGCGATAACACCTCCACCAATGAAGAGCTTCTTATTACCGCCACCATGAGGGGGTGGACATTCTCTCAGCGGTTTACCACAGCTTTCACAAATCAGATCCTTACGCATCGGGATTTGCTGTACTGTTTTGTTTTTACACATTTCGCACTCGTCGTTCAGACAGATGCCGTATTTAAAACGTTCGGCACGTGTTGATGTTGCCATAATATTCTTAATATTTAAATTGGTATAACATTTTTGTTTGATTCATACACATTACATTCCAGGCGTAGGAGGCACACCTGGTACTGGAGGAACAGGAGGTACGGGAGGTGTAGGAACTGCTGGAGCAAAGAGACCAGCCAATTCAGGCACCTGTCCGGCAGGTGTCCATGCAGCCATACCCTGTTGCCATACGAGCGTCTGAGGCGTCAGCTGTCCCGTAGGAACAAAGGTCTTCAACGTCTTGTAGTCGTATGGTCCATACTGCTGACCGTTGATATAAAGCATCATCTGCACCTGAGGCTCGGGCATCGGAATGGGACCTGACACTGGCTGTCCACCAGGAGGTGGAGGAGGAACGGTACCTGGTATTCCACCAGAAACACCGACCATACCACCAGGAGCTGTGGTTGTACCGCCAGGAGCAGTGGTCGTACCCTGCGTCCCAACAATCTCAGCTGCATTTTCAATCACGAAGAGTGATGGCAACTCAGCACCATCGTCCTCGGTATGCAGCAGGATGGCATTGTTGCGGTCTGTAGCTTTGTTGCCCGTATTCAGGAATCTCTCATACTTCTCCTTATAGGTCTTCAGCCAGTCAGCACAACGCATCGGATAACAATAGCTGATGGTAACGATGCTCAGCTCGTTCTCACGCGGGCTGGTGGTATCAAACGACAGCGTTGTGATAGCCGTACCCTGCTCGAACGAAGACTTGAAGGCCTTCTCCAGCTTCTCGGCAAATGTCTTCTGACTATCGGTCTTGGGTTTAGGAATAGACACGAGAATAGCCTTCTTGTTGATGCTGGCCGGATTCGATGGCGAGCGGTCACCTTCGTTGTTACGCACATGCAGCTGTATCTGGTCATTATTCAGTTTCAGATACACACCACTTTGCTGCACAATCTTAAAGGCGAAGGCATTGATATCCTCTTGCGTCTGCAGCTTCTGCTGCAGCTGGGTGATGATGTTCATGCCCAGTACCTTCTTCTCGCTGTCAGCCTTCTCGTTATGCTTAGCACGAACAATCTCTGACAGTTTGATATCGAAGGCATCGCGGATGTCATCAATACTGATACCTGTAGCCAAGCGTCCAAAAGTGGTAAACGGCACCTGAGGCAGAATAGCCTTGCGCAACTGAGTGGCGATACCAGGCATCTCGGTCTTGTCGAGTTTCAACTCCACCTCAAATTCCTTCATGGTTTCTTCCTCGCTCACTTCGACGATAGCGCCACGCATATCCTCAATACCCTTATTCACCTTCTGCTGGGCACTAATCAGGCTTTCAGTCTCGGCAATAGCCTTATTGATAACCTCCGAGAATGCGCTGATATCAGCATCCATATTCTGAACCTCATTGAGCAGCTTCAGAGCTAATGCCTTGGCAAACTGCAGAGCTACTGCATAGGTTCGTGCGGTATAGAGGTCGCCCAGGTCGTTCTGATGACGGGCATAGATACGGTTGCCCACATTAGCCAGTCGCTGAATAATATTTAGGTCGCTCCATTCAGCCACATTGGCCTTGCAGTCATTGGTGATGGCATCAATATCCTCTTCATTCTTTTTGATTTCGTCTTCAATATGCTGACGAATCTCCACCACTTTCTCAATGAGCAACTTAGATACCTTGAGCAACTCCACGATGCTCACGTCGCCGTCGCGCCATGACTCAAAGAACTCATTCTCTATCTTATGGCGAATCTCCTTCACCATGTCGGGAATAGCCTTTTGCTTACCCTGATAGAAGATTTCCACACCCACGCCACGGAACTGCTTTGTGAAGAACTCCTCAGAAAGCAATGCATCGAGTTCGTTAAGCGGGCACGAAGCTTTCTTCACCGTCTGATCGTCGGCATAACCTACAGCCTTCTCATGCCAATACTTATCGATATCCTGATGGTCCTTATCAGTGGGGAGTATCTTCAGGTTCAGCGTCAGGTGGTCATCGTCCAACATCCACGAGCGCAACTTGTTCTCATTGAAGTAGGTCTCACGATAATCTTTATTGGCCTCTTCGTCAACGAATCCCAGTTCATCGCGCCAGTTGTTATACTTAAACTGAAGCAACACGTTTTGTCCTGTAGTATAGGTGATATGCTTCAGTACACGCAGTTCGGGATACATCACGCGCTTGATACCAAAAGAATTGATCTTCTTTGTGCGGGCAATGAGTTGTTCCTCGTTGGCAGCCAAATCTGTACCCAACTCATCGTACTCCACCTCAAAGTTATTCATATTCTCAAAGTTGTAGCCACGGATAATGTCTTCGCAGGCCTTGTTCTGAGAGTTAATAAGGAACACGCGAGAGAAAACATAGTCGCTAACCACCTTGGGAAGCTCTTCAAGTGAATTGAGGCGCAGGCCGTTGTCGTTGACATTGCTATAGAGGGTGATACCGTTGGCAACACCATGCACACGGGCTGACCATACGTTAGCGGGACCAGAACCTGTGATATCATGGGGTACATAGCGGCCTGCCTGCAGAGCATTCAGTTCGTTGAGGGCAGCATATCCATTCTGATAATAACGTCCCTGGTCCATATTGGCCTTAGGCAGGTGCATCTCAGGAATCATGGCATAAACGCTGATGATAGCATCGGGATAATGCTTACGACACTGTACAATGGCATCTATGATACTGCCTGAGCCCGTACCACCACTGAGTCCTGCAAAGATATGGATATAGAGGTCCGACTCGTTGCCACTCACCTGAGCACAACGAGAGAAAGCATTCTGCAAAGCATTGATAAAGGCGATAGCGTTACTAGCAAACAGCAGACGACCAGCACGACGCATCTGACCAGCAGCCTCGCCTAAGTTTCCGATAGCCGACTTTACAGCGGCAGCATTCTTCACGATGCCCTTAACCGATGGAAAATTGTCAATATGGTCAAGAATGTAACTGACATCGTTACCCTTGATAAACAGGAACTCATCATTGGTAAACGAAGCATCCTGTCCCATTACGCGGAAATCGGCACGTGGACGACCATCCTTTGGCATCATCTCCTTGGACGAATCGACATAAAGAAGTGATACCGACTGCTTTTCACGCTCTTTCTGGTCAGGAAACTCTTCAAACATGCGCATCTTAAACGCGCGGAGGATTTTTCCTCCTGTACCACCCAATCCAATCAGGATGTGGTTAGTGTTGCAATAACTGTTTGTTGGCATAGTTTATTGATATTATGTTGTTCGTTGTTTTTAGTTATTTTGTTTCAGTTCTATTTAGCGATAACGGTGCTGTCGCGTGCGTCCGTGTACCCTGTCTATATTCGAGGAACGGCCAGCCCGCCTTTCACCTCGCGAAGCCAGAGTGTCGCGTGCAAATCTTCCTCCGCCAGCACTACCAGGCTTGTCAAGCACAATCACCACGGTGCAACCCACAATGATAACGCCCAGAATCCACCACACGCGATGCCAGATAAACGAATCAAGGTAATCGGTCACCTGCAGATGCATAGCATCGGCCAGATTCGTCACGCCATCGGTTGAGAATTCCGACAGGTCAACGAAGTTTTGGAGGATGGGATACTGCTCGTTCACGGCATCCAACATCTGTTGCACGTTCTCGTTGTCAATAACACCTGCACTAGTATCTACCACTTGATTGGTAAGTTCAAAGGCTTCGTCAGCAGCGTCCTGGGCTTCCACAGCACCTATAAGAAGCGTGGTCTGGATGAGCAACAGCACAGCCATCACAGCGCCTACAACATAGAATGCAGGCGTCTGCACCACGGTCTTGCTGACCAGCATAAGCGCAATATACAGCACAGCCATGATAACCAAGGTGGCTATGATGCCATAGAAAACGCTTGATAAAGCGGTAGTTATCAGTGAAAAAAATATCATTTCTATAATTTTAGGTCTTCATTGCCCAGCCAATCATCCTTCGCCTACAGGCCAGTTTGACAGCTAGACGGGACAAAGATAGCAAATAATTTTTAACCACAAAAATTTTTCTATACTTTTCTCTACAAGAATAGAAAAAAAGACCTATCACACAGAATAGAACGTACCCCAGAGTTCTCAACCTTGCGAGTTCTGGGGCACATTTTTTTATTACTTGGGAATAAGAAGGTCATCCAAAACCTTCTCGAAACCGGCATCAAGGATTGGTTCCTCGTTGGGATGAACAGCCTGGTAATTAGATGGTATTGCTTAAAAAAAGCCCTCCGTTGTCCTTGAGACAACGGAGGATCTTTTTTTGTATCGATTATCACACAAGCAAGCGTAAAAGTCAAGCTAAAAAAAGTTAAAGTTTTCATGAACCTAGACGCCTATAGTCGTCTACGCCATGTCGTGGAATAGTGGTATCTTTGTAGGCGATAAGGCGGTCGTAGCGCCGTCTGAACCCGAAGATATTAATTACTCACCAAATAAATTCATTATGGAACATCCAGCAACCATCCGCGACATTCTGTATGGCATCTGCAACACCCGCGATGCCAACCTCCCTCTGTTTCAGCGGGAGCTAAAGACGTATATCCTCCGTCGGGGCATCTTACATCAAAGAGAGCCTCACGATGCTCCTCAGAAACCTCCGTAGAAGTTTTTTATGTCCCACAGAAATCACAGAAAGACCCTGCGGATGATAACATTTCCGTCATTTCCGACATTTCTGTGGGACATCATCTAACCCTCTGATTATCTGCGCTTTCTGCGCTATCTGCGAGACTCTGAATGTAACGAGTGTAACGAGATTTTCAAAGTTTCTATATAACAAATATATTCACCTGCAACCAAATGTATTTCTATAACGAAAGTTTAATATTCTCATTACACTCATTACACAAATATAACAAGTTATA
>Ga0310786_10011734_pt1 | contig 10907 bp, 12 predicted proteins | sample AusTroGonzalo_MG_FD_203881 | JGI IMG/M metagenome (GOLD analysis project Ga0310786, IMG submission 203881) | Bovine rumen microbial communities from tropical cattle in Woodstock, Queensland, Australia - Gonzalo_03 (v2) (version 2) | ecosystem: Host-associated > Mammals > Digestive system >...
CAAATTATGTCTATCGCATATGCCGTTTATGTTGGATTTAATTTTGTTTTCAATGACAATAATGTTTTTCTTGCTAATCAACAATAAATCAATATTTGCCTTTTCTCTTAATGTTATAAAAGTGTTATCATAATTGTTTATATCTAATACATCTTTAGCAAACTTACAAAAGGCAGAAGGATTAGCATCAAAAATATATTTAAAAAGATTTGAAAACACTAATTCATCATCTTCTTTTCTTATAATATCAATAAAGTTATAAGTATTGCTACTAGCGGATATTTCATTTGATATTTCTTGAACCGTTGGTGTGGTATTCTTTTTCTCCCAATTTGAATTATCATCTATTATTTCTTGTAAAATATCAAAACTTCGTAAACCTTTTTCTATATACATTTTAGGACTCTGTGACGGAAAATGTTTAATATCTTCCATATATATACAATCCACATTTGATTTATCTGTTGTTATATAAATAGGTTTTATTGGTTTTACCAGACAATTTGCCTTAAATGTAGCATATATAGCCTTTTCATTACCTATATTTTTTCTAAAAATCTTATATGGTTTTAAACCACCATAAGTAATATTGTGTTCATCTAGATATTTAATCTGTTCTTTATGTTGAAAAATTTTTTCATCATCATTTAAATTTTTTCTTATATAAGCAAGTTGTTCTAAATCAGTTGCCTTGGCTATAATTTCAAATATTTTTGCAGAACACCGTTTAACCAATAAAATAGATTTAATCTTATTATTATGCTTCCTATTCATAGAACCATATGGCAAAACATATATATAATTATTACCATTATCCGATTTGAATAGGTTTATAATCTCGTGACCAATGTTTGCATTCTCATCTTCCAAATATTTTCCTGTAAACATAATATTTAATAAAATTTCTTCAGACATATAACCTCCTATAAGCCCCTACCTATCCCTATAAATCGCATTCTTGAGATGCTTGATAGAAAAGGGCAGTTTAACGAAAAACACATCAAACCTAATAGAACAGTGTTTATATTGTGGGTGGCAACGGATAAAATATTGTCCGCCTTTCAAGATTCTCTCTTCCTGTTTATAGCTTAATGCCCGTAAAAATTCGGCATTGTTTTGCCGTTTTTTCACCTCACAAAAAACAATCATCTTCCCTTTTTTTGCCACAAAATCAAGCTCGCCATAAGCAGTCTTTTTTCCCGTGCCGCAAACATAGTTTTTTGCCAAAATCCGATAACCGTGTAGCCGCATATACATCCGGCATATAAATTCGGCAATTTTACCTGATTGATTAGCCGTTATTTTTAATTTGAAGAGCTTTTTCATAAACCTCATTCCGTTTAAAACCATACTTTTCGGCCACATTCTTAACTGCCTCTTTGAGTGAACGGTGTTTCAGTTCTTCCGTGAGCACTGTATTTAAATCAACATCTTGCGAGTCTTTTTCTGCCGGTGGCGCAACCACAATCACAATCTCTCCTTTAACCGGATTCTCTTTGATTTTATTCAATACCGATTCTACCGAGCCGAAAATCGTTTCTTCATACATCTTAGTTATTTCCCGCACCACGGCAATCTCTCTGTTGGGCATAATCTGTTGTAATGCTATCAAAGACTTTTCTAGCCGAATTGCCGTCTCATATAACACCAATGTTGTATTGATATCTTTTAATTCTGTAAATAAATCGATTCGCGCTTTGTCTTTATTGGGAATAAACCCGGCAAACATAAACCGATTGGTGGGTAACCCCGAAAGTTGAAGCGCAGAGATAACCGCACTTGCCCCCGGAACCGTGGTCACATAAATCCCTTGTTTACGACACTCCCGCACTAATTTATACCCGGGATCCGAAATCAACGGTGAGCCGGCATCACTAATCAGCGCCACGCTTTTGCCCTCATTTATCAGGTCTATTATTTGCTGAAATTTTTCTTGCTCCAAATGGTCTTCATAGGCAATAAAAGCCTTTTTTGAAGATATGCCGAGAAGTGTAAAAAGCTTTCTTGAAACACGAGTGTCCTCAGCGGCAATCACGTCCGCTTCGTCCAATACCTCTCTTGCCCGCTCTGAAATATCTTTCAAATTACCGATTGGCGTTGCTACAATGTATAAACCGGAAATTAACATTTCATTAACTCTTTTCTTTACAAAACATGTTTTTTGTTTTAATAGAATAGCCATATTGTTTAATATTTTGGGAATAATTGCAAGTGTTTAAAAAAATAGCCATACTTTTTCTGATTTTGGGAGTTTGGGGCTGTAACAGTCGTGTCAGAGATAGCCATTACACAGGAACATATAGCCAACAATATGAAGTTATAGACTATGATGATATTAACCGCTCAATGTATTCGGAAGAGGCGTTGAACGTGGGTGTTTTGTTGCCTCTGAGCGGTAAGGCCGCAGATGTGGGACAGGGTATGCAAAATGCCATGTTTATGGCTTTGGATGACTTGAAAAATAATCATTTGGTCTTAAAATTTTATGATACTCAAAGCACAGAAGAAGGCGCCGCCAAAGCCATTAAAAAAGCCTTATATGAAGGAGCAGAGTTAATACTTGGTCCGCTCAAGGGAGAAGAAGTGCAAAGTATAGCACGGATTGCCTTGTCCGAAGATGTGCCGGTTGTTTCGTTTACCACTTCGCCGCAAGTTTTACAACGCGGTGTGTATAGCATCGGCTTATTAAACGGAGAACAGATTGCACGCGCAATTAATTATGCCGCCTCAAAAGGAAAAACAAAATTGGCTTTATTGGTTCCTAACAGCAATGAGGGCTTAAATATATTAAAATCGGCCCTGATGACAACACAAAATAAAGAGATAACATTAACAAAAGTCGGATTCTATGATCCGAATAGTGTGGATTTTTCATCTCTTATAAAAGAAATATCAACAGATAGAGATTTTGACAGCATTTTGGTTGCAGATAAAGGTAATCGCTTGAAATCAATTGTTTCAATGTTTGCTTATAACGATATTATGTATCCGGATGTATTATTTTTGGGTACGGCCGCATGGGATAGCACAAACCTGAGCAAAGAGACAATCTTGTATCACGGTGTTTACCCGATGGTTTCTAAGGGCTATGGCACATATTTTGCAAACAAATATAAAGAAACGTTCGGCGAACAGCCGAAATCGGTATATTCCTTTGCCTATGATGGTGTCTTGTTAGCCTCTGTTTTATCCGGCAAAGATAAAAGAAACCTGGATGAAAGCATTACCGGAAAGGCTGGTTTTATTGGTGTGAACGGTTATTTCAAAATTTTACCGACAGGTCAAAGCAGACATAGTTTGGAGATGCTTGAGGTAACAAAATCCGGTCCGAAAGTTGTTTCTCCGGCAGATAAGAAAATCGCTGATGATATTGAAAATGAAATGGACGTCAGATATATTGTCTATGACAAACTGCCGCGTTTCTATGGTAAGAACAGTTCTGAGATATTGAACTGGCTCAGCAATAATTAATGTTAATTTTTATTTTTTAACTTGCAAATTAGTCATATTTGCGCAATATAAAAACAAACACATGAAGGGTGCAGGATTGTTTCGTTGCCAATCCGGTCAGGTTCGGAAGAAAGCAGCCGTAACAACCAAAGCAAGGTCTGTATCCCTTCGCCTCATAAGTTAAAGACATGGCAGAAGAAGAGATAAAAGAAAATCAATATGTGGTTTTAGCACGCAAGTACCGGCCTCAAAATTTTGAAGATTTGTTGGGGCAGGATGCTTTGGTGCAAACTCTAACGAATGCCATACAAAATAATCGTTTACATCATGCCTATATTTTAACGGGAATTCGCGGCGTGGGTAAGACCACCACGGCAAGATTAATCGCCCGTGCCCTAAATTGTACCGGGCCGGATGGTAATGGCGGACCGACCATACATCCGTGTGGCGAGTGTGATAATTGTAAGGCAATCGCAGCCGGTCGGCATATGGATGTTTTAGAGCTTGACGCTGCTTCGCATACCGGTGTTGATGACATAAGAGAACTGTTGGATAGTGCACGCTATGCCCCGACAAATGCCCGTTATAAGATATACATAATTGATGAAGTTCATATGCTTTCTAAAGGGGCATTCAATGCGCTGTTAAAAACACTGGAAGAACCACCGGCTCATGTCAAATTTATTTTTGCAACAACAGAAATTAGAAAAGTTCCTGTTACAATTCTTTCTCGCTGCCAGCGATTTGATTTGCAGCGTTTATCGGTTGAAACTCTAACAGCCCTGTTTGCCAAGATACTAAAAAATGAAAATATTCCTGCAGAGCAAGAGGCTCTGGATATAATTGCCAAAGCGGCAGATGGCTCCGCCAGAGACGGCTTATCTTTATTAGATCAGGCAATCGTGTTAAGTAATGCAGATATCAAAACAGATGTTGTTAAAAAAATGCTTGGTTTGGCAGATCGTAATCAAACATTAACACTATTTGAAAACCTTATCAAAGGAGATATGAACAGTGTTTTAAATTCTGTGGCCGAGCAATATGAAAATGGTGCAACACCAATGATTGTGCTACAAGATCTGATTAACATCACACATGATATGGCCAAAATAAAGATTGTGCCGTCGTTACTGAACTCAACAAGCTTAAGCGAAGTTGAAAAGCAAACCTTTAGCAATTTGAGTAACACTTGTTCTTTGGCGATATTATCAAAAATTTGGCAGATGCTGATTAAGGGGGTTACCGAACTGAATTTGGCACCATCTGCCTTGGAAGCATTAGAGATGATACTGTTACGTGTGGCTTATTCTGCGTCGTTGCCCACACCGATGGAAATCTTAAATGAAGTAAAAAAAAACTCTAATGTGAACGTAAATGTTCAAACAGCTACCCCTGTTGAGAATCAAAAAAAAAATAATGTAGAAAATACATCGTCCGATAAAGCAGATTACGTAACCTTTAATACAATAGAAGATTTAATAGGATATTTGGAACAATCTAAAAAAGCATTGTTGGAGTATTCTGTAAAAAATGATATATGCATCAGAGATTTTGCTGACGGATATATGGCTATGAATATAGGTCCTAATATTCACCAAGATTTTATGATGAATTTTCAAAAATTTTTAACGCACGCCACAGGAAAAACATGGAAAATTGATATCATAAAAGGTGATTTGGGAGAAACAATAGCGGATAAAGAGAAAACAATAATTGAAGCCAAAAAGAAAAATGTGTCAGAATACCCGCTGGTAAAGAAAATATTAGAAGAATTCCGCGGTTCCAAGATAGAAACGGTCATTCGTAAAAATTTGGAGAATATTGCTGAAGAAGAAGCGGAAAATTCTGATGAAACAATAACATCAACAGAAATTGAAGAAGAGGAATAAACTATGCTGAATATCCAAGGATTAATGAAACAAGCACAAATGATGCAAAAGAAAATGCAGGAAGAACAGGAAAAGTTGGCCAAAACCGAAGTAACAGGGAGTGCCGGCAATGGTTTGGTAACCATTGTATTGAACGGAAAATCCGAGATGAAAAAACTATCCATAGATAAATCATTGGCTACAGATGATGTAGAAATGTTAGAAGATTTGATTTTGGTTGCCTACAATGACGCCCACCAAAAAGTAGAAAATTTGGCGGAAGAAAGTATGAAATCTGCAACCGGCGGCGTAAACCTCGGTGGCTTAAAATTACCATTTTAGGGAATATGAATGTCCGGACAATATATTGAAAATCTTATAAAAATTATAGCCAAACTCCCCTCTTTGGGAACTCGGTCGGCAAGAAGAATTGTATTGCATCTCTTAAAGAAGAGAGAAAATATTATTCCTCAATTAATTGAGGCTCTTGAAGAGGTGCAATCGCATATTACGGTATGCGAAATATGTGGAAATTACGATACAGAGAGCCCTTGTTCTATTTGCAGTTCTGCTTTACGAGAAAATAGTTTGTTATGTATTGTTCAAGATATCAGCGATTTATGGGCTTTAGAAAGAGGGGGACTATACAAAGGAAAATACCACGTATTGGGAGGAGTTCTTTCTGCCATAGAGGGAATAACACCGGATGATCTAAACATCGGAGGGTTGTTATCTCGTATAGAAAAAGAAGATATAAAAGAAATTATTTTAGCCTTACCGGCCACGGTTGATGGGCAAATAACAATGCACTATATTTCATCCTTGCTAAAAGATAAAAACATCCAGATATCAACGCTAGCCCAAGGAATTCCAGTGGGTGGTGAACTAGATTATATGGATGACGGAACAATCAAATTGGCGCTGGATATGCGAAAAAAACTTTAGTCGCTATTCTCATCTTCAATGGGCTCATCTTCACCAACATGCACATTTTTATCTAAAGCATAGCCGTTGGCACGAACAGTTCTGATATAATCCGGCCCATACTGGTTAAGATTTTTTCTTAATCTTCTGATGTGCACATCAACAGTTCTTGATTCTACAAAGATATTCTCTCCCCAAACAGATTTGAGCAACACTTCACGAGAAAAAACTTTACCCGGCTCACGCATAAGCATTCTCAAAAGGCGAAATTCGGTTGGACTCAAATGTAAATAATTATCTCCGCGTTTAACTTTTCGCTCTACCAAATCCATTGAAATATCTTCAAAAGTGATAATTTTTTCTTTTTCTTCAAACAAAGGAGCACGCCTTAAATTTGTTTTTACGCGAGCCATAAGTTCGGGAATGGAAAAGGGTTTGGTAACATAATCATCAGCGCCCGAAGAAAGACCTTTAATTTTATCTTCTTCTTGACTTTTAGCGGTGAGCATGATGATAGGAATATTTTTTATATCGGGTTTAGAGCGTATAAGTTTACAAATTTCAACGCCGGAAATTTCGGGTAACATCCAATCAAGAATAATCACAGAAGGTAAAAGCCGCTCTACCTCACTAACAGCGTTCATGCCGTTAGAAACAGTTGCTACCTCATACCCCTCTTTTTCCAGATTATAAGTCAGTAAAAGAGAAATAGCTTCTTCATCTTCAACAACCATAATCAAACTCATTGTTTTTCTCCTCTTAAACGGCGAATGTTTTTAGCATAAGTTCCATCTCTAAAAACAGCTGTTCCGGCTGCTAAAATATCTGCCCCAGCTTGAATACAAAGAGGGGCCGTCTTAGCATCAATTCCACCATCAACCTCTATTAAAACACGATGCGCAGCAAATATATTTTTTGTGAGCTTAATTCTTTTAGGGGTATCCTCTAGAAAACTTTGTCCGCCAAAGCCTGGCTCAACCCCCATCACCAAAACCATATCAGGAATTTCATGGAGTGTGCTCAAAACATTGACATCAGTTTTAGGCTTAAGACTAATTCCCGCTTTGATATGATATTTTTTAATTTCTTTAAGAAGCTTATCTGGTTGAAAGGTTGCCTCAAAATGAAAGGTAATAATATCGGCGCCGGCTTCGGCAAACCAGGGAACAAATTTTTCCGGCTGGTTAACCATCAAGTGCACATCAAACGGTAAAGAGGTATCTTTTTTTAATCCTTTTAGAACATGAGAACCATAAGTTATATTTGGCACAAAATGACCATCCATAACATCAAAATGCAATAAATCTGCATGAGCTTTTTCTAAACGTTTTATCTCTCTTCCAAAAAAAGCCGGATTGGCAGATAACAAACTGGGAGCAACTAATACCATAAATCTCTCCTATATGAGAAAAAGGTAAACAAAAAAGTTTAAATTTGCGTAAAGAATAAAAAAGATGCGTCCTGTTGATATTGCAAATAAAAAGATTATTTAGCAAGCGTAGATAACAAAGAAAGGAGAAAGTTATGGGAGAAGTTGCACAAAAAATATGTGAAGTAGAAAAAAAAGAGTTAATAGAGCTCTTAAACTGTGCTTTTGCAGAAGAATGGCTGGCATACTACCAATATTGGGTGGGAGCAAAGGTTGCAGAAGGCATGGAACGCCCCAAAATAGTAGAGGAATTTGAAGAACACGCCAAAGAGGAATTAAAACACGCAGATTGCTTGGCAGAAAGGATTATTCAATTAGGCGAAGCGCCTATACTAAATCCTGAAGAATGGAAAAAATACGCCAAATGCAAATACGAAGCGCCTGTAATACCAGATACAAAAATTCTGATTGCTCAAAATCTCACAGCAGAGCGTTGTGCCATAGAACGTTATCAACAGATTTGCAAAATAACACAAGAACATGATTATGAAACATTCAGAATATCTCGCAAGATATTAAAAGAGGAAATAGAACACGAACAAGAATTAGAAGATTTTGAGAGAGATTTTAAGTATTATTAGAACAATAACTTTATTTTAACCTCCGAATGCTAAAAGAAAAGTGTTCGGAGGTTGTTTTTAGGAATATCAAATGCCAAATAAAGAACTTACAGAAATGATAACAAGGTGGATAGAGTGGCTAAAAATACAAAGGAACTACTCTTCTCATACAATTAACAGTTATTTGAGCGACTTAAATATCTTTTTTAAATGGTTTTCAAAAAAGAATATCTCAATATCTGACTTAAGAAAGATGAATATCCGGGATTTCCGAAATTTTTTCAGCCAACGTGCGCAAGATAATATAGGCAAAGCATCCATTGCCAGAGAAGAAGCAGCGGTGAGAAACTTTTTTAAATGGTTGGACAATAATGAAATTATAAAAAATTCTGCCATTTTTCAAATATCAACACCTAAATTGCCAAAGTTATTGCCAAGAGCATTAGACGTAGATTCTACATTTGAAGTGCTAAAAAAAGCAGGAGAAAATTGCAGTGAACCGTGGATAGGAGCAAGAGATGTGGCAATTTTAACACTGTTATACGGTTGCGGGCTAAGAATTTCGGAAGCACTCAATTTAAATATTGAAGATATCACCTCCTCAGATTTCCTAAAAATACGAGGTAAGGGAAATAAAGATAGATATGTTCCGATTTTACCCATAGTCCTAAAAAGAATAGAGGAATATAGACAATGTTGTCCATATAACCTGAAAAAGGGGGACGCACTGTTTTTAGGCGCAAAAGGTGAAAGAGTAAAACCGCGTATTATTCAAAGAAAACTCCAGAAAATTCGTACAGAATTAAATTTACCGCCAAACATTACCCCTCATGCTTTACGTCATACCTATGCCACACATTTGCTAACACAAGGAACAGACTTACGTTCCATACAAGAGTTGTTAGGTCATGCTTCGCTAACCTCAACGCAGCGCTACACAGAAGTAACACTAAATAAAATTAAAGAAGAATATAAAAAAGCTTTTCCGGATTAACTAACTCTAAAAACGCATAAAAAAAGCACCCAAAAGGGTGCCTAAAAACTCTGAAAGGAAGAATTACTTTAATTTCTTTTCAACAAATTCTTCGTGCTTTTTTGACTTTTTATCATACTTTTTCATGGTTAACTTTTCCGGATGAGTTCTCGGATTTTTTTCAGCCAAGAAAAAAGTTCCCGTACCAGCGGTACTTTCCATTTTTACTTTAATTTTAACTGCTTTTGCCATTTCTTTACTCTTATAAATTAAATGTTGAACTTAAAACTTTTACACGAATATACAGGGATTATCTTTAATGTCAATAAGATTTTTAATCGGAATAAAAATTTAGATACAAAGCAAACGAAATTAGCTTAAAGTATTTTGTATCAAATGGATGGCTGTTAAAATATCTTTTTGAGGATCAGTCTTATCTGAAGAGAGGCAACTAGGGGTTAATCCCGTACAGATTTGAGGCATAATGCCTTGCCCTTGAATGCTTTTTCCTGACGGAGAGAAAAATTGACCGCTGGTTAGATACAAGGTAGAGGAATTAAGCTTTTGTGCTTGCTGAATGGAGGACTTACCAAAAGTTTTTGAACCAATAGCAAATGCTCTTCCCTGTTCACTCAGTGCCGCAACCACAATTTCTGCGGCAGAAGCGGTGGTTTCATCAGTAAGAAGAACAATGGATTTTCCTCTCAAAATGTCGCCTTTTGAAGCCCTGTAAAACCGTTTAGGCTGATTTTTTTCCACGCTATAGGTAATTAAGAGATCATCTAAAAATAAATCGGCTGTTTTAATGGCTTCATCAAAGTATCCTCCGCGGTTGCCGCGCAAATCCAAAATAATTCCGTCAATATTGGAATAACGGGAAATGATGGTTTTAAGATTTTGAGCATATCCATGGTAAAAAGTTGAGGCTTTAAGATAGAGCACATTATCTTTTAGGGTATAATCAATCATATTTTCCTTAAAAACGTCGGTTTCAACCCGAGAATAGCTATCAAGATGATCAGTAATCGTTTTAAGGATTTGAACTTCAAATTCAGCAGGATTCTGCTTGATAATTAAAGAGTGCTGATACCCGGTTAAAAGAATGGAATTAAATGTCTGTTGCCACAATTTCGGGTCATTTTCTTTAGGCAAGTCAAATGTTTTGATAAGTTGCTTTCCCTCGTACAAAAAGGCCTTAGAGTCACTGTAATAAAGCTCAATATCCCTATCAAATTGGTGCAACATCTTGCTACTTTCAAGAGATAACACCTTATAGTCAATGGGGTTATCATAATGCGCCTGGAGATAGCCGAAAATACCTTTAATTTGCTGAAATTCATAGGCATAAGAGGCCCTAACAAAGCCCGCCATCATAACAAGGAATAATAGAAAAAATCTAATCATCTTTATCCTCAAATTCCGCAATTAAAGCTGTGTGATCCGAAGGTTTATCTCCGCTTCTGAGCGCTGTATCCGTTCCGCATGCTTTAAGTTTTTCGGCAAATTGTGCCGATAAAAACAGATAATCTATTCTTAAACCGGAATTGGTTACAAAAGCGTTACCAAAATAATCCCAAAAGGTAAAACCTTCTTCTGTGGGGTGTAACAGACGAAAAGCATCATGCATTCCCAAATACTGCAGGGCAATAATTTTATCTTGAACAGATTTAATATAAAGAGGCGAGCCTTCAAAACGCTTAGCA
>Ga0310786_10011735_pt1 | contig 10906 bp, 15 predicted proteins | sample AusTroGonzalo_MG_FD_203881 | JGI IMG/M metagenome (GOLD analysis project Ga0310786, IMG submission 203881) | Bovine rumen microbial communities from tropical cattle in Woodstock, Queensland, Australia - Gonzalo_03 (v2) (version 2) | ecosystem: Host-associated > Mammals > Digestive system >...
CCTCATCGTAGAAGGAGCCCATACTGAGGGAGACTTTGAGGCCTCCCCTCCTGAACTCCATTACATCCTCCCTCTTGGCAGGGTGCTCGTTCTTGACGGGTTGTGCTGCTGTTCCGAATGTCTGTATGACATCATTTCCAATGTTTCCTATTGCCATTTCTTATTCCTCGCAATTGGTGTACTAAGAGGTTTAGACAACATGGCAAAAGGTGAAAGAGGACGTTTCTCGTTAGGGATCGAGAGTTAGTCTTGCAGAATTAAGCAAGTGATGGCGTAAAGATGTTGCTAAAAAACTTGCGGAAACTCCACATAATAGCGAAGCGCCCGATTTGTCTGGCTCGATGCGTTTTGCATCTCTCTCTCGGCGCCATCTTACCCTTCTGGCACCCCTCATGGCGAGGAGGAACTCTCTCGCCATAAAGACTCATTCTCCCGCGAAAAACGTAGCAAAGATGCCGGTCTTCACAGTGTTGTTAAGTGGTTTCGTGAAGGATTCTACGGAATCTCCCGTTGTCATTGGTCCTCCCGTGGCGGACCCATAGTATTTAACCCAAACCTTCGGAATTGCTGACTACATTGTGAAATTCTAACTCACGATTTTTCTGGAATACGGAATAACTGAGATTGTTTGATCTTTCTCTTGCTGGCACTATTGATTTGAAGGGTGAAAATAAGTGTTAAATAGTTATTCCGTAATACGGAATATATGGGCCGTGAACCCGATGGATGGGCCAGGGAATGGCTGGAGAGAATGCGCTCCGACGGGCGGAGAGGGCTGTCGGTGGAGAAGAACGGAAACAAGCATTACGTGTATTGGGCGTCGACACAATGGGACGCTGCCACGAAGAAGCGGAAGAAGCTGACCGAATACATCGGGATGTTGGAACCTCCGGGGAACCTGATCGTCTCCAAGGACATCGATGTGGAGAAGATGAACCCGAAGGCCCTTGCCGCGGCAGGGATAGACGTCGAACGCTACCATAAACGCCCCGAGGAGGTGATGGACTACAGGATCAAGGGAGCGATGATGCTCTTCCGCAAGGCATCCGAATCATTCTACCCTGCACTCCGCGAGTGCTTCCCACAGACCTGCGACGACCTCCTGATGCTGGCGATGGCCCGCCTCGCCGGCAGAGGCAGGCTCTGCCAGGCGGGCAACTGGTTCGCAAGGCAGGACAACGTGATGTGCCTCAACGCTCACAGCGATCCGGAGACCCTGTCCCTGGTGCTGAAGTACGCCGGCGGGTCCATAGATGCTCAGGACAGGTTCTACGAATCGCTCTCTACGCCCGGTAAGAAGATGGCGGTGGACATGACCGTATGCTTCAACAAGGGCCAGGCGTTCATCATAAAGAAAGGGTACAACCGCTTCCATCTGTCCTGTGGCCAATTCAACATAGCTCTGGTATGCGGCCTCGACGACAAGCTCCCTCAGGCGCTGAAGACCGTTGCCGGCAACGTCAGGGAGGGCTGCATTACCGACATCCTGAAGGAGATGGATGTCGGGAACGACTGCATCCTGGTCATGGACAGGGGCTACTTCTCGGCCGAGCTCTTGGACCTCCTGCACCGCTCGGGATACCGGTTCGTCATCCCGGTCAGGAGGAACAGCGAGCTGTACGACACGGTGAAGATGGTTGAACCCAAAGGGTTCAACTTCAGAGGGGACTCGGTGCTGTACTCGATGGGGGAGGGGTTCGGATACAACGCATACCGCTTCGAGAACCAGAGGCAGCGGAACACCGAGCTCGCGGAGCTCATGTCCGAGACGGACGATGAGGCGGAGGATGTCTCTCCCTGCTTCGTCGAGAACGGGAGGTACGGCCTCAACGGAGACCCGTCCAAAGCAGGCAATCTCATACTGGTCACCAACCTCAACGAGGATCCGAAGAGGATCTACACCATGTTCAAGATGAGATGCTCGGTAGAGGAATGCAACGATTCCGCCAAGAATCTGATGAAAGCGGACAGCACATACCTCCGCGATAACCTGTCCATAATGGGATTCAACTTCGTGACGTTCCTAGCGCTCAGGATGTACATGACGATGGAGCTGTGGATCGCCGAGAAGGAAATGACCTCGCGCTACACCCCGATGGACCTGATATTCGAATACAGCTCCATGGTGTCGATAACCACCGAGTCCAGGGTGATGAGCCAGCAAGTGCCAGCAAATGTCCGTAGGGTCGAGGAGGATATCGACCTGGACCTCTTCCCAAAGGATGTTTAACACTTATTCCGTAAAATTCGTGAGTTAGAGTAAATATGTTGAATGATAGGCCAATCGGACCCTCTTGTACTTCGCGACGATCTTCTTGGCCACATCGACGCTGTTGTCGGTCCTGTCTCTGTCCCTGGTGGGCGCACCCTCTACCACCTTGGCGACTACCATGAGCCACTCGGAGAGGTCAAGGAGGACCTTGGAATCTACGGGGAGAGAACTGTACCTCTTGTTGTTTCGACCGATATTCCTGCGGTGTAGGGTCCGTATTCATTCTTTGCCGCGTCCCAGAAGGAGCTTATGCTGAGGGGCCCCTTCTGAACTCCATAACGTTGTCCCCCGTAGAGGGATGCTCGTTCTGGATGGACTGTGCGGATGTCCCGAATACCTGAATGAATTGCTTTTAGAAAAACAGGCTCATCTACCCGCCGACGTGAACATAGAGGGGCCTAAGCCCCCCATGTACTACTGTTTTACTGGTCAATTTCTAACAAGTTTCTCGCGTTCGTCCACTAGGTGAACAATTTTCTCACACTCGCTTATGACTAAGTCAACATCATCGTTGATTACAGCGTCACGAACTATCTTCGCACTTTCATCTATCTTGTATTCTAAGCCTGTATCCACCCCAGGCCTAGTTCTGGACATGCATGCATCATATGCACTTTCAATATTCTTCCTTAATTTCGGATCTTCGCATCTTTTCATTGCATCGTGGAGGATATTATCAGCTTCAAAGAAACCCTTCATCCCCTTATCACGAATGAAATCTGCTTCACCAGTCTTCGCGTTGGCTACATGATTGACTGCCAACAAAAAGACAGAAAGAATCATGACTATAGCTTGAATGATGATGGATAACGTCAAATCCAGATCTGCGGTTGTGCAGATTACACTGACGGCAATAGCTGCGAACAGATATCCAATCGTAATTATACTGACTGAACCCGTCAATATATCATGATTTACTCCTTTTGGAGATAATAAAATGAAAATTGCACTGATTGCACAGGCCACATTCACCGTCACAATAGAAAGAATCTCTACATCCGTCCATTCATCGGTCAAATAGAACTTGATCATATCGAAAATCAACACTATTACCAAATCGATTATAACAAGAAATATCATGACAAATTCCTCCCGCAATTCGGACAGAATCTGGATCCAGGAACAACATCTTTACCACAATCAGGACAGATGAGAGATACGGGCTTACCACAATCAGGACAGAATCTTTGCCCCTGCTCGACGAGATGTCCACATGGTGCCATTATCTTAATGATCTGATTAACTTGTTGAGGTTGTTGGGCTGACAGAGGTGACAGCAAACCACCCGCAGACCCGCCCATAATGCCTCCCATGGCAATACCAGCACCTATCCCTAGACCAGCACCGGCGGCACCGCCTTCATTCTGTGCAGATGCCATCATGATATCGCTGGTCTTTACACGGCCGTAATCGGCACCAAGGACGGCAACTTCCGCTCTACGTGCACGTGCATTCTTCAAGATCAAATATGACTCATCCTCGATTATCTCAAGGGCTTCAATATAGAGATTGACTAACGAAAGACCGTACTCAGCGAATGCATCCTGCATGGGAGAAAACACCAAATCAGATATCTCTTCCAGGCGACTGACTATGCCGAGTATCTCACCCTCCATCCCTTTGATCACATTAGCTACAACAGTCTTGATCTTCTGGATAACGACAGGGCGCATATCTTTGGCAATATCGTCAGCCGTCATTGAACTGGCTGTGGATCCTGCGAATTTCATATAGAATTTTTTTGAATCTTCGATTTTTATCGTGTATGCACCACGAGCCTGCAGATTTACCTGCAACCCAAAGACATTGTCCACGACTTGGATAGGCCCATCTGTACCCCATTTATTGTTAAGATTGTGGATCTTGTTCACATAGATGATACGACAGTTATATGCACTGATTCCACCGGACAATGAATTCCTTATTCTACTTAAGAAAACATAATTATTGGTACTAAGTTTGTATTCTCCGGCAGTAAACAGATGTTCTACAACACCATTCTTGTAAAAGAGAGCTTCCTCATTCTCCGCAACAATTACTTTGGATCCTTCGTTAAAATCCTCATACGGTACTCTCCAGAGAACAACGTCTGGAGAGGCCTCGTTTTTAATAATCGTGAGTATCGTTTTCTTACCCGTAGGGTAAAGATTTTCATTGGGATTCTTGGGCAATAATGACATTTCATTCCTCCGAGAAGATGTGGATTTTACAGTATTGGCATTTTTATGTCATTCTCGAGCGCCAATATTTCTGCATCCACTTCATTTTTCATTGAGACATAGGCTGTATCCTGATGATCATGTTGCCGATAGAGACCAAATCTCCGTAATAAAGACGAGAACTGTTGATACTTAGCGCCGTACCATTGATAGCCATCTTCAATTTTTGTTCTTTAGATAATGTCAAAGAAGAGCCTATACCTGAAATTTGAATGGTGCCGACACCAACATCGCTCGATAGCTTGTTTCTAATGGGTATCGCTAAACCATTTGTAGAAACAGTCAATTCCAAAGGATTGGGATCACCAGTCGTTGCGGCTGCACGATAATCAACCTTCAGAGTGACCTCGTCTTTGATCGCGTGTTGCGTCTGTTCTCCTTTGTAATAGATGAATAGATAGAACTTCGTCGTATCCGAGAATCCGCCCTCCGCTGAATGAGACTGATGAGGAATTACTACCTTTGCACCACAGTATTGACAAAATCCATTGGTCATGGAAGAATTGAATTCCAAAGAACCGCCACAACTTGGGCACTTCAAAGAAATTACATCCACATAATCATCTCCTAAACAGTCCTTTTTTCTTTCCGAATGCAGGATCGAAAGCCGCTGCTTCATCAAACATCTTCTGACTTGCTAATGCTGAGGCCTTCTCACGAAGGATAACAGGGTTATACCCTCTTCCCACGGCCATATGGAACATCTCGGCGGAAAGAAGATATTTACCACCATCGTAGTACACATGACCGAGAAATACCATCGCATCGACATCTGAAGAATTAATGGACAGATAGCTTCTCAGATATTCTGTTGACCTCCGAGATTGTGTTTTACTCAGAGCCATTCCCAGATAAAGTCTGAATTTTGGATCCTGACCGCCTGAACTCTCATAGAACATAAGATCGGAACTACATTCATCATAACATTTCAGCTTGTACCATTCCACACCTCTTGCAAGATACAATTCGATATCGAATGGATCGTTCCTCACTGCATCTATAGATTGAAGAAGTGCTGTAATATCGCTCATGGTTTGTTCTCCTTTGGCCAATCCGAGAAGCCATCGCCACATTCTCTAAGTCTCTCCAAAGTCAGCAGAGATGCCGGAACAAAACCGTACAACATGTAAGCGATCCGTGAATACTCTGAACACGATGGGATGTGATTGCACACATGCGGCTAATCTACAGTCCATTTCTGATAGACCTCCAAGAATAAGACAAAAAATGAATTCGGAAAGTAGATTTTCGCGACACAGCCATAATCTGCCCTCTTTCTTCCACGCTTATACTTGGATGGTGACGGAGGGATACCCCTGAAATCGGGAATCTCCCTCCGAATGGATATGATCATTACTCTCAGGACCTCTCATTGAAAGCCTGAATAATCGGCTTGACCTTGCTAATATCCTTTCCGACCATCAACTGATAGACGGCCCCCTGCATATTGATCTCAAGAATAGCAGATTTTCCAAAACAACCAGTTTTCTGCTGGACCGTCCTAATGTTAGTTATTTTGGAGATAGGATAGTTTCCAACTTCGTTGCTCTTAGTCTTCGTATCTTTGTAATAGACACGTGCACTGTAAATCACTCTTTCCTCAGTGACCGCAATCCAGCCGTATTGCAACTCTGCGAACTGTACAATAGAATCTCCAGCTTTAAGCTGACTTGTTAACTCAGATGGGTAAGCCATGCTACCAAATCTTATACCAAATATAAATTAATGTCGTATGACATTTGAACAAAGTTTAAACGAATACCAATAGAATATAATCAATGAAGAGATGGAAAGTTGTATGGGTTCACCCGGACAAACATCAGTTCAGATTACATTCAAGGTCAATACAACCTTAAGGGACAAAATCGAGAAAGAGCGCAGGCTATCCGGAGGGACATTGGCAGAATTTATGAATGATGCCGTAAAGTTTTACATCAACCACCTTGAAGAAAAGAGGTATAACGAAGCTACTTTTGAAAAATACATTCAACTCTTGTCCGAGAAGAATGATTCCACTTCTATGGAACCAGATGTTACGGCAAATTATAAAATAAAGAGAAAGCGACGAAACAACCGTCCTATAGAAAAAAATCCCGCCTTTCGGCGGTAAAATCAAATTCCGAAATGGTCTCTAACATCGTTTGTGAACATATATACTATGATCAGCCCCTCTATTATTATCGCAAGTAGAGCTGAAACTCCAAACCCGTTGGTTATGATTGAATAAATGTTACTGATTACAGATATTGCACCGAAGATGATTGCAAGATACCACACAGGCCCCCATCCAGTCCAAAAACCATATGCCAACAATAGACATATAATGCCAACAACTACCAGTATAAGTCCTGAAATCAATCCAGTACCGAATTCTGTGGTAATTGATTCACCACCGGCCATTGCAACAATACCGAGAAGAATCGTTAATACCCCTACAACACCGTAAAGAATTGAAAGAATTGCTATTAAAATTGGACGATTCATAATCTTACCTTCTTACTATTTTGTGCCACACAGCATACGCTAAAGCTATGCACTAAACCGTTAATGATGATAACAATATTTAATTTCAACTCATATGACAGTCATTTAACATTTATATGACATTTAATCAAGGAAGGCGAATGTCCTTATGGACATTGCCTACCTGTGATCTTGAATGCACACTCTCGCGCGCGTGCGATAAGCAAATGGTCATGACCCCGGGCCGGGAGGACCGTTGCATTTACGAGGAGGCGATGATGGATCGGACCAATGGGTCCGATCGATCACTATAGGTCAAACAAGATAACTCTGAGAAGTGTCCTGTCGGAATTATGCTTCAAACATCCTTCAGGACAGATAGCGATAGCCTTGGAGAGCGTATAGTTGTTCCTATCGGTACCGTACGTCTCGTACGCGGCGGATTCCGGAGATACAGGCTCAATGAGCTCTTGAGCAGCTTCAAATCATAGTGCTGTTCATGTGTATCCTTATCCCGCAAACCAACATAGATCCTTGCTTCTAACATCCCAATCGCTTCGTCCTGTCTCAAGTATACCGCCGGGATCGAAAGTTAGTGTATCCTCTGCGGACGACCCCTCATTGGAATAATGCCCCCACCCTTCACCTCTGACGCCCTACTTTCGCAGGAGCGCTCGTTCGGACGGCCTGAACTGCTCCGACTTTCCGAATGACATCATTTCTTATGATTCTTATGCCGCGTCTGATTCCTCTCAATGGCGTATCGAAGAGGTTTTCAGCGTTAAAAGCGGCCTGTGTCGCACAACGGTATCGATGATGCCATGAGAACCCCTGCAGAGGGCGTGGCTCGGCTGGTCCGGATAGCCATCAAATTGGATGATATGGCCGAAAGACTGCAAGAAATAACCTTATCCAATGACGTCTTACGAAGAGCGAGGGCAAAAATGATAATAAAAGCGGTCAAGTTCAGAAAGAACGGATTCTACACACAGCCTTTCGTGATGGGAGGGGATTCACAGGAATCCCTCGACCCCAACATAAGATATCGCGGAAGCCTTCAGAATTATCTCATCGACACGGGCGAGGAGGTCATACTGGTCGATACCGGACTTCCTTCCGGCACTCCCGAGGAGGTCCCCGATGAGAAGAGCATCATGTTCACAGGGAATGACATCTGCAGCTACATGGATGCATTCAGACCCCTGGGTTACAGTCCGGAGCAGGTGACCAGGATCTTGCTGACGCACAAGCATAACGATCACTCGGGAGAACTTCGTTCGTTCCCGAATGCGAGGATCTATGTCAACAGGGAAGAGGTCGATTCCACGGAACTCCAGGGCATACCCAACATCATACCTGTTGATTTCACCGACGGACCATATTACAACTTCCCCGAATGCCAGAGAATCGTCGACGGCATATACTTCATCAAGGCGAAAGGTCACACCAACGGTAACAGTCTGGTAATCGCCGAGAATGACGGTCTATTCTACATGTTCGAAGGCGACATAACATATGTCGATGAGGCACTGTATGAGAATAGGCTCTCGGTGGTTTTCGAAGACCTTCCAGCGGCCAGAGAGACGCTGGACAGGGTGCGCGCCTTCGTTCGTGATCATCCGACCGTCTACATGGGGACCCATACTCCCCAAGGCTATGAGAATCTGGAATCCAAGCGTGTGATGGATCTCGACAATCCAGTGAAGACCGTCCTGGCAGAGGTCGACTTCTCCGAAAAGAAGGGTTCCGGGAAATACGTATGTTCAGTATGCGGTCATGTTTACGACCCCGCAGAGAACGGTGGCATAGCTTTCGAAGACCTTCCGGATGACTGGAGATGCCCACGCTGCGGTCAGCCTAAGAGCAAATTCATCAAAGCATGACGGGTCGGTTACGGTGCCCCAATCAGAATGGCCGCTCTAGATTGAATATCCGAAGGCCGGATGATTGGAGTGAACCGGTAGATGAGATGGATGCCCCGCCACTGTCGCTGTGACATCTCCAGTCCATCCCATCTACATCGACCCTCACAACGCTCGGGGCCTCTGGCCCCTCCCATGAGGGATGGCCCGTACAACGGAATATGAAGCACACCATCCATATCGGTCATCACATTGTGTTGCAGACTTTCACGCCATGCAATTCCTGTTCTTCTCGGACAGAAAGGCGCTGAACGATCCGGATCTATTGGCTTCCCGGATTTGATTCCGACAATCCGTGCTGGGAATCACACATTGCGATGAGCGGAATGCCTGAATGAAGGATGCGGACGCTTCCTGATCTGCCATGGTTAGGGCTTTATTCCAACGAGCTGATACGACGTGGCGATGGAACCGAACCTCAGAATATCTGATTCATGCATAGGTTGCGGGCAGTGCGTGAAGGTCTGCATACGCGGGCATCTGGCGATCGATGATGGGAGAGCTGTTGAGATAGAATCCCCATACTGTTGCTTCAGATGCGGCCATTGCGAAGCGGTCTGCCCGAAGAACGCCATCACACTCCTGGGTTTCAAAGAAGAACAGGAATATTCCAAAGGATGTCCCGTATCCCCGGAGGCATTGGCAGATCTCTACCGCAAGAGACGTAGCCTCCGTTGGTTCGACTGTAAATGCACCAGAGAAGAACTGAAGGAACTGATCGGGTCACTGAAGTACTCGCCGACGGCAGAGAATTCGCAAGCGGTGCAATTCGCTGTCATAGATGAGAGGTTCGATGAATTCATGAGGTTGACCGCATCCATACTGAAGACCCACACCCATGAGCATCCCAGGTTAGAACAGTTCGTGAATTATGTCGAGAACGGAATGAAGGAGAAGAACAACCCCTTCACCTGGGAGGGAAGACAGCTGATAATCGCATTCTCACGCGTCCCTATAGATTCCATTGTCGCCATGGAGCAGCTGGACCTGATGGCCTATTCGATGGGGCTTGGAGGATTCCATTCTAGGTGGATCCTGCAGGCGTCGGAGAACGACCCAGATAGATTCATGTCGTTCTTTCCGGAGGTCAGTGGGGATCTGCGGGCCTATGCTGTGTTCATCATCGGGCATCCGCGCATCAAGTTCAAACGCACAGTGCCCAGAGAAGAGCGCGACATCTTCTGGAAATGACCATTGGTACGATTTTCCATATAACGCCGATTTCTAGAATTCTCCCGCACAGATGTGTCTGTATCCCGTCAACGCACGGTCCGAGGAGCTGCATCCACTCAATAGAGCGATATGCTGATCTGGAAAGACACAACGACCTCGATTGCTGTTCAAAAAGAGGCAGGCCCTGTCAGCATAGCATCTTGGCAACTGAACGGCCGGAGGATAATTGGTGAGAGGGACCGACGGGAAGACCCGTCGGCCCCTGCAGATAGATATGGTGTTTTATGGCATCAGGATCTGGCTTCTGATGTCTTCGGAGCGGATTTGGCCCTGACCGTCTTAACCCTGGCACCCTTCTTCTTAGCAGAAGTGGCCTTGGGCTTGGGCCAATATTCATCCTCATCATCAGATTCCTTCGTGATATCCGATGTCTTGTCATAAACTGAATTCGCCATGTCACGCGCCTGTTCCTGACTCCTGATGTGATAGACTGCGATGGAATCGGCTTGTTCCATCATGTGCTCCTTGGACCTCTCTTCGAATTCCCTCCACTGCTCCAACATCTCCTTGGGAGAGAGGGGCCAGAATGGGAAGACGGGTAGTAGGGGGAGCTCCTCGGGCAAAGAGTCCGCGAAAGTATCCTCCATCTCCATAAGCTGTTCGGTAAACTGATCCCATTGCTCTCTGGATGAGTCGATGGAAGACTTCTGCAGGTCTATTAATTGATTCCAGAATGTCATGACGTTGTTGTTGAGTCCATCCATTTTGCTGTCGGTCTTGGTCGGCGGCTTGGGAGGCATCTTAACTGAACCAGACTTAGGCATGAAAGGCATGGGGGGCATCATTGGCATGGGGGG
>Ga0310786_10011736_pt1 | contig 10905 bp, 6 predicted proteins | sample AusTroGonzalo_MG_FD_203881 | JGI IMG/M metagenome (GOLD analysis project Ga0310786, IMG submission 203881) | Bovine rumen microbial communities from tropical cattle in Woodstock, Queensland, Australia - Gonzalo_03 (v2) (version 2) | ecosystem: Host-associated > Mammals > Digestive system >...
AAGACATTGCTCAATAGCCGTCAGCCTATCACCGACCGCACCACTTTCCTGGATAAGGGTGGCAACCTCACTAGCAGCTATCTTCTGGAGGTCGTTACCCCCGATGGCGAAATTGTGGAGACGCAGGAGGTGAAGCCTTGGGACAGCCAAGTAAAATACATTGTCTTGCAAGGCGGTGCTCCCACAGACCCCACTTCCGCAGGAGCCACCTACACGCCCAATGATGCTTCGTTCTGTGATATGGACGGCGATGGCGAGTATGACATCATCTTGAAATGGGCGCCTTCCAACGAGAAGGATGCTGCCAGTAGCGGCACCACCTCCCCAGCTTTCTATAGCTGCTACAAGATGGATGGCACGCGCCTGTGGATGCTTCACACTGGTCCGAATATGTTCAATTCTGCACACACCACACCCTACATTGCCTGGGACCTCGATGGCGACGGCTATGGTGAGTTCATGGTGAAGACTGCTCCTGGAGCTATCGACGGTCAAGGCAACTATGTCCTCATGGATGGCGACGACCCCAATGCCAATCTCAAGGGTGGCAAGGGCAAGCAGGAGTACGGCTCAGAGTACCTCACGGTGTTCGATGGCATGACCGGTGCAGAACTGAAGACTATCAAATATCACACGGCTTTTGCGGACGAGACGAGCAGTTTCTGGGGCGACAGCAACCAGAACCGTTCGGAGCGCTATCTGGCTGCCATTGCCTGGCTTGATGGTGAAGATGCCAATCCCTCGGCTATCTTCGCACGCGGATATTATAACGGTTGCAAGATAGGAGCCTACGACTGGGATGGTGATGAGCTTACCATGCGCTGGCTGCATCGTGGTGCCAGTGCCAACAGCGGCACCGTCACCTATGCCAACGGCACAGTGAAGAACCTCACATCGACGGTCTATGGCGAGGGTGCTCACTGGATCTGTGTAGGCGATGTCACGGGCGACGGCAAACAGGAGATTCACTATGGCTCCGGAGCCCTGAACCCCGATGGCACGACGCTCTACCGAACGGGACTGGGGCATGGCGATGCGATGCACTTGAGCGATTTCATTCCTTCACGTCCAGGTCAGGAGTATTTTATGGTACATGAGAAAAATCCCTATGGTATGGACCTTCGTGATGCCGCCACGGGAGAACTTTTGTTGCACGTTACTGCTGGTGGTGACACCGGTCGTGGCATTATGGCACACTTCAACCCCGAGGCCGAGAATGCCTATTGGCAGTTCAGCGCCAATGAATCCTGTATCTTCGATGCTGATGGCACCCAGATTGCTGACAATGTCTCCCATGGCGGTGGTGCCGGTCTCAGCTTCCGCGTCTACTGGAACAGCGACCTCGCCGATGACTTCTATGGTAAGAACGTGATTGAATATTGGAACTCCGATGCCAAGGGCTTCTGGAGAATGCAAATCAATGGCGGCAACTACGTCTATGGCAACTACAACAATTCTTCCAAACAGAACCCCTGTGTCTCCGGCGACTTGCTCGGCGACTGGCGCGAGGAGATTGTCACGTGGGATCAGGACGGCAGCGACTACCGTCTGGTCATCAACGCCACCGACTACAATACCGACTATCGTTTGCCGCACCTCATGGATGACTATTCCTATCGTGCGCAACTCATCGGGCAGAATGTCGTTTATAACCAGCCGCCCCACGTGAGTTACGACCCGTTGACACGCTACACCATTGAGCGCACAGTTCCGGAAAGCGGTTTGGATGCTCTCTATACTCCTTATCCTGTGCGTGTGCCTGAGGGCGTGGTAGCCTACAATATCTCGGGTGTAGATGCTAAGACCGATACGGTGAGGTATAAGCGCCTTGCCGTCAATGCCACTATTCCAGCCCGGACTGCTTTCGTCTATCAGGCTCCTGCCGGCACGAAGGTGCGATTCCGTCCTAGCACCAAGACAACCGCTACCGTGAGCACCTCCTATCTCAAGGGCAGCTCCGTGGACAGTTTGGTTGTCAGCAACGAGGAAACCGACGAGTGCTTCTACATGCTTCAGTCCGATGCCTCTACCGGTGCAATAGGCTTCTTCAAGATTACTGATCCTACTCTCATACCTGCAGGAACACCATGGCTGCGTTACAAAGGCACCAGCTCTTCTCCGGCACTTCCGCAATACTATTGGACCGAGAAGGGCTTCCCCACTGCCGTCCGCTCGCTGAATGACAGTCCCGCAACCCGCAGCATCGTGGCCTATGACTTGGAAGGTCGTCCTGTACCTGCCTCGGCACTGAAGAAAGGTCATCTCTACATTGTTGACGGTAAAAAGAAATATATTCATCCATAATCAATCATACACAGACTTATGAAAATTAAACACATCTTCCTCGCTCTTGCCCTGTTTGGCAATTGTCCATTGTCCATTGTCCATTGTCCGTTATCAACTGCCTCTGCCCAAGATCAGGTGATTACCGTCAATGCCAAGAAACCCGGGGCTCCCATTCAGCCCACTATGTACGGCATCTTCTTCGAGGACATCAACTACGCTGCTGACGGAGGTCTTTACGGCGAGCTCGTCATGAACCGTTCGTTCGAGTTCCCCAATCACTTCGCTGGCTGGGACATCTCCGGCAAGGTAACACTCCTTGCTGACGGTCCTTTCGAGCGTAATCCTCACTATGTACGCCTGGCACCCACAGGCCACCGCGACAAGCACACGATGATTGAAAACCGCGGCTTCTTTGGCATCGGTGTCAAAGGTGGTGAGGAATACCGCTTCTCCCTTTGGGCACGTGTTCCCGATGGCGGAGCCTCTAAACTGTGGATAGACCTCGTGGACAACGCCACGATGGGGGAGGACCAGAAGTTGGGTAACGCCGGTGTGGATATCAGCGGTAGCGAATGGAAGAAATATACCGTCATTCTCAAACCGAACAGAACCTTTGCCAAGGCTCATCTCCGCGTGTGGGGCGACAGCCGCGTGACCACCGATGTGGAGCACATCAGCCTCTTTCCCGTGAAGACCTATCGCGGTCATGAAAATGGTATGCGTGCAGATGTGGCACAGGCTCTCGAAGACCTTCACCCGGGTGTGTTCCGCTTCCCAGGCGGCTGCATCGTAGAAGGCACAGACCTCGCCACACGCTATCAGTGGAAGCACTCCGTAGGACCTGTGGAGAACCGCCCGCTCAATGAGAACCGTTGGCACTACACCTTCACACAGCGTTACTATCCCGACTACTTCCAGAGCTATGGACTCGGCTTTTATGAGTATTTCCAGCTCTCCGAGGAAATCGGTGCCGAGCCTCTGCCTGTGCTCAATGTCGGTATGGCCTGTCAGTATCAGAACGGCGACGACGCCCATGCCGCCTGCACCCGCGAGGGACTGCAGGAGTTCATTGATGACTGCATCGACCTCATTGACTTCGCCAATGGCGATCCCGCCACCAACAAGTGGGCTAAGCTGCGTGCCGACATGGGTCATCCCGCACCCTTCAACCTCAAGTTCCTGGGTATCGGTAATGAGCAGTGGGAAGCTCCCTACTTCGACCGCCTCGCCATCATCGCACCCGAAGTGCGCAAGGCACACCCTGAGATCAAGATCGTAGGCACCAGCGGTCCCAACGCTGAGGATGGTCATTTCTTCAATGGTTGGAAAGCCATGCGCGAGCTGAAGGCTGACCTCGTCGATGAGCACTACTATCGCGACATCAACTGGTACAAGAAAGCCATGAACCGCTACTCCGACCGCAAGTTCTACACCAAGGACGGTCCTCGTGTCTTCGCCGGCGAATGGGCTTGCCATGATAAGGGTAAGAAGTACAACCACGCTGGTGCCAGCATCTACGAGGCTGCTTTCATGACCAATATCGAGCGCAATGCCGATCTGGTTCATATGGCTACTTATGCTCCTCTCTTCGCTCATGTCGAAGGCTGGCAGTGGCGTCCCGACCTCATCTGGTACGATAACCTTCACACTGCCCGCACTGCCAGCTACTACGTTCAGCAGATGTATATGCTCAACGCCGGTACCAATGTGCTACCGACGACAATTGCGCTTCTTTCTTCCACGGGCGAGAAGTTGGGTGAGGGAGCAAACCCCGTTCCCGAGGGCGAAGATGGCGTTTTTGCCAGCGCTGTCATCGACACGAAGAAGAACGAGATCATCGTGAAGGTCATCAACACCCTCGGCGAGTCCAAGACCGCACAGATTAACATCACGGGTCTCTCCAAGAAGCAGCTGGCAGGCATTGCTACTGCTGAGGTGACGACGCTCGACTGCTCTGACTACGAGGCTGAGAATATGCCCAGTCGTCCTGAGGTCGTTTGCCCCTCTGTCGGTGAGGTTTCCGTGACTGGTGGAACTATGGCTACCATCGTTCCTGCCAAGACTTTTGCCCTTTACAAAGTGAAGATCAACTAACAAAACCCGTATGAAACGCTTTGGCTTGTTCTGTCTGGCTTGCTTACTGGCGATGATGCCAGTGCACGCTGTGTTGAAAGAGCGCGATTTGGCACGCACGCTGAGCGTGCTGCGTGCAGAGCTGACTGCCGATCATGAGATGCAGCAGGCGTTCATGGAACGCTACGAGCAGCAAGGTGCTGCACAGCATCAGCAACTGGTGTGGTATATGAACCAGTGCGAGCAGATCGGTCTGATGCTTTACTCGCAGTCGATGGACAACACGTTCGACATGGCTTATGCATGTCAGCAGGCTGTGAATCTCTATCGCCAGTTGGACAAGCAGAGCGGACGGGCACTGCCCTACGAGCAGATGATAGCTCGTATGCGCAGCGAAATCGAGCGCTACGACGCGCTGATTGCTTCCCTGAAGAGTATGCCTCCCGTGGATAGCGGCGACGAAGATGTGCTCACCGAGAGTGACAGCATCCTCCTCAATGCTATCGACTCGTTGGAGTCTCACATGGATGTCTCTGCAGCGGATGCGGGGGATGCGTTCCCGCCTCGTCCGCTGGAGCAGGCTGTGGATGAAGAGGAGCACACCGAACCGCTCTATCTGTCAGGTCAGCAGCTCCTCGACCGCAAGGCGTGTCTTGCCTACGCAGAGGCGCTGCGCGAGAACATGCAGACCTTCCTGGAGGCGCTGGAAGCAGAGAGCGCCTACTACGAGAGTGTGCGCGAGAAGGTGTCGCAGCTGAACAAATTTGCGCAGTCGCGCTACAAGCTCTTGCAGGATAATATCTTCAAGAACGGCGGCTCCAACTATTTCAGCATCCTCGCAGGGCTGCCGCGCTACGGGCAGATGGCTATGTTCTCGGCATCGAAGAAATATGCGCCCTTCCGCGAGGAGGCTGGCGGCTACTCTGAGTGGCGTGGCATGCCGGTGGTGATGCTCTGTGTGGTAGCTGTGTCCTATATGGCACTGCTATTGCTCCTGACCTATGCCGTGCTGCGTTGGCTGCTGCCGCGTCGTTGGCGCGACGAGAATTTCCGTCTGAAGCGCCGGATGCTTACGGGTGTCATTGGCGTTGCCGTGTTTGCGGTGACGGTGATGGCGGTGCGCGCATGGGTTGACCGCAACTTCCTGCAGATGAGCACGGAGTTGATGATCACGATGGCATGGCTTTTGGAAGTGATATTCCTCTCGCTGTATATCCGTCTGAAAGGTGAGCAGATTCATCATGCTTCCAAGATTTATACGCCTCTGATGCTGTTGGCGGCGCTGGTGATTCTCTTCCGCATCATCCTGATCCCTAACAGCCTGCTGAATCTGCTGTTCCCGCCTCTGCTGTTGGCGTTCACCATTTGGCAGTTGTTGGCGGTGCGCCGCCACAAAGCGGGGCTCCCGATGTCGGATGTGATCTATTCCAACATTACGTCTGTGGTCATTGTCGTGGCGTGTGTGGCTACTTGGGTAGGCTACACGCTGTTGGCAGTGGAGGTGCTGGTGTGGTGGATTTTCCAACTGGCGGCCATCATGACCATCGCCTGCTTCTACGACCTGATGGAGATGTACGAGAACCGCTATATGCTGTCGCGGCTGATGCCGGAGCTCAAGGAGCGCATTCTCAACGACGAGGATGTCTCCGAGGAGGCGGAACCCGTGCTGAGCAAGATGCGGCGAGGACATTTCATCACCTCCACCTGGCTCTATGACTTCGTGAATCTCACGCTCGTGCCAATCCTCGCTGTCGGTTCTATTCTCGTGAGCATCTATTGGGCAGCGGAGATCTTCGAGATGACGAGCATCTGCCAGAAGGCTTTCTTCACCAATTTCATCAACGAGCCTGACCTGATTCAGGTGTCGCTGGCCAAGTTGTGCATGGTGGCAGCCTTGTGGTTCGTGTTCCGCTACGTGAACTATGCCGGACGTAACTTCTACGTCTATTTCCGTAAGAAGACAGGCGGCGAGAAATCGCCCAACAGGATGCTGGCCAAGAATGTGATTGCCATCATCTCGTGGGGTCTCTACTTCATCACGGCTCTGGTGTTGCTGAACGTGCCCAAGAGCGGCATCTCCATCGTCACGGCAGGTCTGGCTACCGGTCTCGGCTTTGCCATGCAGGATCTCATCGAGAACTTCTTCTATGGTCTCTCGCTGATGACAGGTCGCCTGCGCGTGGGCGACTACATCGAGTGCGACGGCATCCGCGGCAAGGTGGAGAACATCACCTACCAGAGCACGCAGATTCTCACTGGCGACGGCTGCGTTATCGCGTTCCTCAACAAGGCGCTGTTCAGCAAGAACTTCAAGAACATGACACGCAACCACAACTACGAGCTGGCGAAGATTCCTGTAGGCGTGGCCTACGGCACAAACGTGGATGAGGTGCGCCGCCTGCTCGTGGAGGAACTGACGCCTGTCTGCCAGGGCACAAGTGCAACGGGACAGCCCATCACTGATCCTGAGCGCCCCATCTCTGTCGTGTTCTCCGATTTCGGCGAAAACAGCATCGATCTCTTCGTCTGTGTATGGGTGGCCGTGGAGGAGAAGTATGCACTCTCTGCCCGCATGAAGGAGACGATTTACGAGACACTGAACCGTCACCACATCGAGATTCCCTTCCCGCAGCGTGACATCCGCATCGTGAAGAATGCATAATCCGCTTTTTCGGAAGTGTTAACACACCACAGATTACGCAGATTAAACAGATTCAAAGCTATTTGTCATCATGAATTTTGATTTCTCATTTCACAGATTATCGTCTTTCGAAAGCCGCGAAGCCTTTCGCTCAATAATCCGTGTAATATTGAATCAATTTTCTGACTACGAAATGTAATCCGTGAAATCCGTGTAATCTGTGGTGAAAACAACTACCGAAACTTTAGTAATTCACAATTCTGCTGGTTGATGAGAAAGAACTGGTTGGCGATGGTGTTCGCGCTTTTGTTTGCATCCTGTGGCTCCAAGGATGGGCAGGTGCAGCAGAAGCCGCTGTCGCGTGGGCTCCCGTATGAGCTGGTGCTCATTGTGCCGGAACCTATTTACCATGGCGAGTTGAAGGACACGCTGGAGGCAGTGCTGAAGGGCTCCACGCCTGTGCTGCCGCAGCATGAGCCGATGTTCCGTCTCGATGTCGTCTATGCTGACGGTAACCTGACACCCTGGCGCACATTCCGCAACCGCTTGCTCGTGGAAATTGACCGCAAGGCAGACAAGCCCACCATGGGCGTAGCCAAAGACCCTGTTGCACGTCCGCAGCTGGAGGTGAAGGTGGCAGCACGCTCTGCGCATGACCTCGCTGCCTTCATCGGTGAGCAGCGGCAACGCCTCACAGACCTCTTCGTGGATGCTGAACTCGACCGCGAGGCAGCGCGTCTGCGCACGAAATACAGCCGCATGACAGCCGACTCGTTGCGCCGCTTCGGTCATCGCATCTGCGTGCCTGAGGCGTTGCGTGCCTCCAAGGTGGCGACGGACTTCCTGTGGACGGGCACGAACCTCAATGATAAGGACCAGAACTTTGTCTTCTACAGCTATCCTTGGAACGGACAGCCGCTCACGACAGCGCAGTTCGTGCAGAAACGCGACAGCGCCATGCGGGCTAATATCCCCGGTGCACAGGTGGGGCAGTATATGCAGACGGCGACGACACCAGCCCCGGCAGACAGCACCCAACGTGTGCCGCTGATTGTGGTGCGTTCGCGTGTGATAGACGGTCACAGCGTGCAGGAAGTGCATGGACTGTGGGAGATGCGGGGAGGAGCGTTGGGCGGTACCTTCGTATCGCTGGAACGCATCGACACCGCCACCCGCCGCGTACTCGTCACCGAGGGCTTCATCTACTCGCCCCATTCGCCCAAACGCAACCTCCTCCGGCAGATGGAAGCCGCTCTCCGAACGTTTGAATAACCCCCGAACAACGTAGACAAACATCATTTTATGGTGCACAGAAGTAATATTTTTGTGCAATTTGTTTGTTTGTTTCGCTATTCTGTTGTACCTTTGCGGCGAAATTTAGGACAAAAACAGAGAAGAATCATACATTATTATTAAATAATATGAAAACAATGAAAGAGAAAAGAGTTCTTGGGTTAGTAGCTTCGCTGCTCGTTTCAGGTCATCTGTTCGCAGGTGGTTATCTGACCAACACAAACCAAAACGCTGCCTTCGTGCGCAACTTCGCTCAGGAAGGTATGATCACCCTGACAAGTATTTACGCCAACCCCGCCGGTGGTGGCTTCCTCTCAGAAGGGTGGCATCTCAGCCTCAATGGCCAGATGGCTATTCAGCAACGTAACATTGAGACTACGTACCCCCTCTTCCAAAGGAATGTCAATGATCCCAACCAGACGCATGAGTTCAAGGGCAAGGCCGTGGCTCCGTTCGTTCCCTCATTCACGGTTTCGTACAACAAGGAAAAGTGGAGCCTTTCCGCTCACTTCGCTGTTGTCGGCGGTGGCGGCAAATGCGAGTTTAAGGATGGTTTAGGCTCTTTCGAGGCTATCGGAGCATCCATCGCACCTCAGGTTGTTCAAGGTATTGCCCAGACGTTGATGGGTCCCCCGACCAACCTCCCTGCTGCAACAGCAGCAACCATGGCTGCAAATGCCGGTCCTGACAGCTACACGATGAACAGCAGCATGAAGGGCAACTCCTATTATTTCGGCTTGCAGATTGGCGGCACCTATAAGTTCCTCGACAACCTGATTGGTTACGTCGGCGTGCGTGGCGTTTATGCACAATGCAGCTACAACGGCTTCGTGGGCGACCTCACGCTCTCCAACTCACGGACAGGTTCTTCGACACTGCCTGCCACAATGGGCGGCACGCCGTACATCGACCTTGTCCGCCAGAAGTATGGCAATATCGACCCGACAATCACCCTCAACTGTGACCAGACAGGCTTCGGCGTGAGCCCCGTCATTGGTATTGACTGGGAAATCAACAACCACTGGAACGTAGCAGCCAAGTATGAGTTCCGCACAATCATCAACCTGAAGAACAGTTCTCAGATGTCGGATATGGCAAAACTTCTGGCTTCCACGGATCAGGGTAAGGCTATCGGTCAGTTCGCGGACGGCGAGAAGGTGCGTGAGGACATTCCCGCTCTGCTGGCTTTGGGTGTGCAGTATTCGCCCATCCAGACCGTGCGCCTCTGTGCTGCCTATCACCAGTACTTCGACAAGAGCGCTAAGAAATACGACAACAAGCAGGACCTCATTGACGACAACACACATGAGATCATTCTCGGTGCCGAGTACGACATCACCAAGCTTGTCACCATCTCAGGCTCTTGGGAACGCACCATCTACGGACAGAGAGATGAGTTTATGAGCGACCTGTCATACAACCTGACCAACAATATGATTGGTTTCGGTGTGCGCCTCCACCCCTCCAAGTACTTCAATGTTGACCTCGGCTACATGTGCACCTTCTACAAGGATCGTGAGGTGACGACACAGACGGCTGCAGGTCCGAAGACCGACCTCTATAAGCGCAAGAACCACACCATCGGTGTCGGCTTCAACTTCTATCTCTAAGAAGTAACCGCCTCTTAGAAGACTTCTACATCACGGTAATGTGAATATCCTCGCCGTCTGGCCGCTGTGCCAGGCGGCGTTTCTGTAGGTTGACGTAGCGACGGCTGTCGAGCATCTTGCCCACCTCACGGTTCTCATCGTTATCCATAGAGCATTATTGAGGATTAGACCCTGTTAGATAATTTATGCTATCAAATTTGATAATTATCGCTATTATATTTGGTAGCAAAGTCAAAAAAGTATATCTTTGCATCGTTATTATAGACATAAACATCATAAAACTGGTGGCAACAGGATAAATTCAGCATCATAAAATTATGGGAAAAGAGAAAAGAAGCTATCTGTTGGGCAGGTTGTTTGGCATCGCTTATCCCTATGGGGCTCAAAATGGCATAGGGCGTGTGGAAATCTACCAAAATTTGGCAAAGAACTATGAGAATTTTCTCCAAATCATGAACAATCTTCAATTTAGTTCCGATGCACACATTAGCCGTATGGCCAGCGAAGTGGGTACTTCACCTCTCAACGATGACATAGAGAGCATGAACTGGTTCAATGAAGGATGGGCAGATCAGCTCGAGCGTTTGCGCATAGGTCGCATGATTGCAGATATGCGCAAACAACAAGGTTATTCCCAACGGCAGCTGGCAGAACGGGCGTTCATAACCCCTGCCAATCTGGCCAATATTGAATTGGGACGCTATGCAATGGGACTCGACGTGTTCCGTCGTATCGTGGAAGCTTTGGGTGTGCAGTTGGATTTAGTCAAGAAACAAGATAACGATGAACCATGAAGAAGGAAGTTCAGCACTATGCTCTCAATGAGCGTAATGATTTGGTGAATATCAAAGACGTGAGCAAAGCTACAGGCCCTTTCTATTGTCCTCATTGCCATGAGGAAATGATTTGTCGTCAAGGTGAGGTGCGTGAATGGCATTTTGCTCATAAAACAAAGGAATGTGGTTATGACCAGTACCTCCATGCTCTAGCGGAGCGGCGTAT
>Ga0310786_10011738_pt1 | contig 10905 bp, 8 predicted proteins | sample AusTroGonzalo_MG_FD_203881 | JGI IMG/M metagenome (GOLD analysis project Ga0310786, IMG submission 203881) | Bovine rumen microbial communities from tropical cattle in Woodstock, Queensland, Australia - Gonzalo_03 (v2) (version 2) | ecosystem: Host-associated > Mammals > Digestive system >...
GCCTTGTAGACAATGTTCTTTACCTGTCTGACGGAAAGGCTAAATTCTTCCGCAAGATACTCGTAGGTGATTCCATCTATGTAACGCCTCTTAAGTATCTCCCGGTCCCTGGCGGAGTGAATGTATTCGTCTATCGCGTTTGCTATCTGCGAATTGGAATACTCAATCATTTCCGCCTGCGTTTCGTCTTGCCGGCGATGCTGGACTTACGGCGCCGATATGTCCGTGTCGTCGTCCGTACCCTCTGCGATGCCATAGAAATCACCTCCAACAAAACGATTCAGCCCTCCGCTGTCAGCTTCCTGCCATACTTCCTGGGTCGTTTCTGTTACTGTTTCAAACTGACTTTCATATATCAGCCAGCCGATGTTTGATGCCACGAGAAGGGCCACAATGACGAGGGCGAGAATCCACAGGCGTTTTATCGTCCGCTCCGCTCTGGCCATTGAGGACTCGTATACGACGAAAGGTACGCTCTCCATATCAGTTCCTCACAGGAATCTTGAGCTTATCCCCAACGTGGATCAGATTCACGTTTTTGATCCCGTTAAGCGGCGCGATGACGTTGACCGTTGACTTGTATGTGTTGGCTATCTTTGACAGCGTGTCGCCAGGCTTGACCACGTAGATGATGTAGGCAGCCGGGTTGTCAATCCAGCCGGTGACCTGGCCAGCGACGCCTACCCTGGACTTCTGGTTGGTGATGCGGATGCGGCCGTTGATGACCGAACCGCCCCAGAAATAGTACGTGCCGGTCTTTCTCCCCGCCGGCGTCTTGAGAGTAGAGGACGCATAGAGAGGTTCGTTGTTCAGATAGATGGGGTCACCTGCTGTGAGGCCCGTCTGCACAGGATCAGGTTTCTCCGGTTCCGGTTTCGGTTCGTCCTTTTTCTTGAGGCCCAGATACTTGACCAGAGCTTTGCAGTATAGGCCGGCAATCTTGTCCTTGTTGTTGAGGATCAGTTTGGCGTCGTTAAGGTTGTCATGGAAGCCGCATTCGCCAATGATGCTGGGCATGGACGGTTTGTAGCAATCAATCAGCTTCGTAGAGGTCCGCAGCCCTCGGTTCGTGAACAGCGTGGCAAGCTCGTCCAGGACGTCCTGGGCAAGCCGCTTCGTCGCAGCGCCCTTGTTGGGGTCGTAATACACTTCCACGCCGCGCGCACCGGCGTTCGCGGAACCGGCCGCATTGGAATGCATGGCAATGTACACGTCCGCACCCCACAGCTTCGCCTCTGCTGCGCGGTTCGTAAGCGTCTGCGACATATTGCACAGCTTGACCTCGCAATTGTAGGCGTCCAGTTTCTTGAGAAGAATCTTTGCGATCTCGTTCCAGACGGCGCCCTCATTGGTTCCACCCGTCACGAATTTGTTGCCGGTCTGGTTGCTGGGAGAAAGGTAGATTTTCTTACTCATCGTTACTCTCCTTTTTAAATTTCTGCCTCTGCCATTGCGTGAAGATGCCAAGGAACGTGCTGACAGCCGCGCAGGTCGCTACGATAGCCTCGCCGTAAGGCCAGCCCCACACTTCGGCCAGCGTATAGTACAATGCCCCGGCCGCACTGATCGCAACCTCCGCCAAGAATCGGATGATGTCAAATGCTTTGTTGCTCATACGGCATCCCGCCTTTCTAACTGGTCTATTCGGTTTTCCATGTGGTGTAACTTTTCCTCAATGACCGGGATCTTCTCACCAAATTTGTTGTGTGCCTTGACATCCGCAGACAATTCCTCTACCTTTGCGGCCATTGTTTTTTGCCGCTCGTCCTGCAAGGCTAACTGGGTGCTGATCTCCATCCTCGTGCGGTTGTTGGTACTGACCACCGTTATAACGGTAACGATGATGGTCACAACGCCAGAGATAAGGGCGGCTATAACTGCTCCGTTCATACGCTCACCTCATCCCATCCATACACGCCGGGTTCATAGATGTTTGCATCCATCACGGATACCCACCGCTTCTCGTTGTGCGTCACCTTGTCGCCCGTGTTGTACGCATCGTGTGCGCCCTGCGGCTGAACCCATTCGGGCCACTCGTCCACGCTGACCACCGTCCACAACGCAGGCGTGATGTCGGGTGTCCAATCGTCCTGCGCCGTGTGCGCCTGAACGCAACGGTACAAAACTCCGTCATACTGAACCCGCATATCTGCGAGATACATCCACCCGCTGTGCCACAGCGGGAACAGTTCCACGGATTCCAATGCTTCATCGTCCGGGAGATGCGTGGCGGCGGACTCTATCTTCCTGCGCCACCGCAAAGCCTTTGCCCGATTCATTCCACCACCCCCGTTATGATGTCTAACGCTTCTTCCGCAGAGATGCTCGGCAAGTCGTTCTCGCTCTCCGTGTAGACTCGCCCGTACTCGGTAGGGTCATTTGCTTCCTCGTATTCTTCTCCGTCCCTTGTTACACACTTTCCCGCATCGGAGAATGTGCGGGTAAATTCAATGCCGTTCAGTTCATAATGTTCCTGTACAATCATTGTGATTCCCCCTTATGCCGGGATTGCCGTTCCATCGGCGTAGTATCCGTCATAGATACTGTTCTCAATAGCCTTGATTTGGTTGTTTGCATAACCAATGATGGTTGACCAGTTTGAACTTTGAGTGTACGTGGCAACAAGTGCAGACGGGACATAAAGTGTTCCACCCGAACCGCCCGAAGCAAAGCAAGTCCCGCTAAAGGCATTGATGTTTGACAGGGTAAGTGCGCCTTGCGTATACCGCAGAATCAATGTGTTAAACGCGGTTGCACCATAAAATGCAGAACCGCCAACCTGCCCCGGCTTTCCGCTTGCTTTGGCGCCAAAGTCGGCGTAGACCATCAGTTTGTTGTTGTAGCAGATTGACGGCCATATATGCGTTCCTTTCAGTTTCGGTAGGATGAGTCCTACCAATGCCCGGTTTTCTGCAAAATGATACCAATCCGCTGTTATTGTTTCTACATTTGGGAGATTGTATTCTGTTACATTTCTGTTGTAATAGAATGCATGATCGCCAAGAGAAGCACAATTTGGCAGAGAGATCTTTGTTGCATTTGCCATGTAAGACATTCCATAAGCGCCTAATGCGGTAATGTCGGAGTTTGTAATTGCCCCGGATTTTGTTCTCGCCAAGATGGAAAGCAACTCCGCAGAATCACCTCCGGGTGCGGTATAGACGATGTCCACATCGTCTTCCATATACTTGCCCTCGGTGTGCAAAGTGACCGTCCCGGAGCCGGTCTGCTGTTTAATGGTAGAACCTTTGTACTGGACTTCAATGTCTGCCATTCAAATCAACTCCCATCATATACGGGCAGACTCTGCGCTACCCAAGCGGAGCCGCTCCAAGTCAGCACCTGTCCTGTGGTTGCTGATACCGGTGCGGCAATCGCACCAACATCGGATGCGGACGGCATATTGTGGACATGGTCTGCTCTTGCGTAGTCCGTAGAGGAACCGACAGCCGCTGTGCCAAGGTTGGCAGGCGTGGATGAGGATGCCCGCAGGTTTACTTGGTCGCTTGCCCCATCATCCCAAGCGGCACCATCCCATATCAATCCACGGAGAGTCAAGCGCAGTTTGCTACCGTTGTTCATCGCTTCAAGGTACTCAAAGATGTACTCCCCGCCGCTCAAGTCTTGCAGGTTGACCACATAACCATAGTATGTGGTGTCATCGTTGGTAGTGCGGGTTGTGATGAGAACCTTGCCCGCATTGAATGCGGCGAGGATGTCGGATGCCGTGTTGGTCGGCTCAAGGTTGCTGTCAAGGTTAATGTAGTATATCTCGGTTGAACCGCCACCGGGAGCCTGTGCTACCCAGTTTGCCCCGTTGTATGTCAGCACATCTCCGTTTGTGGGCGTGGCGGGGGATGCGATGGCCCCTACATCCGATGCGGCGAGGGACTTCCACTTGGTGTCGCCTGTTGAATTGCTGTTCTTGACAAGGGCTTGTCCGGTTGTGCCGCCGGTCGGGATGGTGTAGTGATAGGTATCGGAGTCCGTCAACGACCAAGATGTGGAAGCGTATGTGTAGGTATACTGGGCGTGCCACGCTTTGGTGGTTATAGCATCGTGTTCGGAGTACGCCGTTAAATACAGGTCAAGGGTTGTTGCGTCATATTCCCCTTTGTAAATCTCTACATAACTGAACGCCGTGTCGCCGTTGCTTTCGTCCTTGACTATGACAAGCAGTTTGCCTGCATCAATGGCATCCTCTATGTCGCTGACCGCATTGGTCGGCATAGAATACTGGTCAAGCGTGATAAGGTAGATGTCGCTACTCCCGCCACCGCCCGGTGCCGCCGCAATCCATTCGCCTGCGTTGCTATCATAGGTCAGCACATCTCCGTCACTCGGAGCCGCAGGTGCGGGGATGTCATCGCTCGGCATCTGCCATTCAACGCCAAGGGATGTGATAACTGGAACCTTGCCGTAATTGGACGAGTCCGTGATGTCCGGGGCAAGCCATTGCGGGAGCGTGTCGCCCCAAGAATCAAAAGTCCATGTGCCGCTGACCAGTTCGCAAGACAGATACCCCTGCCCGAGAATGGTCGCACCATCGTCCGTAGGCCAAGGAGCGGAAAAGAGCATATATAAGTCTTCGTCCGGGGGGTCGGTGTACTCTGCTATCATCATCGTCAGCACATAAGCCCCAAGGTAGGTCTTAACGATGTCGCCACGCTGAAACGCCGCTGTGACTTCAGCAAAGGTCGCCGTAGTGGACAGAACGCCGCCGTTTTCCTCAAGCGGGAAGATGTAGACATGAGGGCTGTTCTTGATGTTCGTGATGTCGCTCTGTGCCGTTGACATAGCACCCTGTAGAGTTGTGATGTTGTTAGCGTTCGTGCCGATGGCAAGAGCGTTCGCCGCAATCGCCGCCGTGTTCAGCCCGATGTTCGTGGTGTTGGTGGAGATGTTGCTCTCCGCTGTGTCCATGCGGTCACAGAGGGATTTCCAGAGATTGATCTCGGCGTCCGTGAAGATGTAGTCGTCCGGTTTCGGCGCGGGGAACACGGGCAGGTATTCCTGCGTGTCCGTGTATATGATCCCGTCATTGTCACCGGCCAGAGTGAACATGATGATGGGCCTGCCGGTCGTCAGCAGGATGTTGGGAATCGCATAGACCATGTTCCCGTCGGCGTCTTCGGCGCAGGCGACAGGGATTGATCTGGCGGAGTGTTCGTTCGTGAACCGGCGAACAGTTCCCTCCGCATCCGTCGTCGGTACGGTCAGCCCGATATCCCACTGGTAGGCAGAGGTTTTGCCGTTGGATAGGGTCATACCACCACCGTCCTTTCTTAAGTAAAAGATACATTATTTTTGCTTCTGTTCTCTATACCACGAAAGAAGACATCCCAGAACGGGATGTCTTCTTTCTGTGCCAAGTTAATGCCAGGGAGCATTCTTGAGGGTACTCTGTGCGTAGCCGCAGGCAAAGTACAAGCTGTCTTTATCGTAATTGCTGATTGGCAGGTCGTTGATGTAGGCAAGGACCTTCTCTCGCTTGCTGCCGTTGATGGCGTTGCCGTTCGCGTCAACGTCCGCGCTTGTCTTGTTCTTGTACGTGTATACGTCGTTGAACACGTCTACCGGTACGCCATCCGCCTCGCAGTATTCCTTGTAGGAGTTCATGGCGGCGTAGGACATATCCTTTGCAGCCGGGTACTTCTTTTTGAATTCAAGAAGCTCCACGTTCTGGTCCGCCTTTTCTTCGTCAACGCCGTAGGTCAGATACGCGTTCTTCGCTTCGGATGCAGAGATCTTCCCTTTCAGGAATTTATCGTCTATATCCGCGTACTCGTAACCGTACTTCTTCTTGACCTTCCAATCGTTGACGGTCTTCTCGGCGTTATCCTTTTTCTGGCCGCCGTACTTCACACGATACTGGACCGCGTTGTTGTACGAAACCTTATCGTTGATGAACGCTTCTTCCAGGTCGTCGTATGCGATGCCGGTGTCTATCTCCATCTTCCAGGATGTAACGACCTTTTGGGCTTCTTCCTGCTCGTACCCGCCGTACTTCATGCGGTACTCAACCGCCTGATCATAGGAAACGGAACCATCCACGTATGCCTGCTTCAAATCATCATACTCTATGCCGGTGTCTTTCTCCATGTTCCACTTGTCCACAGCGGAGATGGCAACGTCTTCTTTCGCGCCGCCGTACTTCTCCCTGTATCCGACAGCCTCATCGTAGGAGATGTCACCGGACAGGTATGCTTCTTTCATCTCGCCATAGGCAAGGCCGGTGTCCTTCTTCATGGACCACTCGGTCAGCAGTTCGTCGGCGTCGGACTCTTTCATTCCCAGGTACTCCATGAGCATTTCCTTTGCTTCGGAATAACCGATGGTAGTTTCTTCCTCGCCTCTGTACCAGGACCCTATGGCGGACTTCAACGTGCTGGCTATCTCTTTCTTCTTTACGCCATGCTCGGTCAGTTCGCTGTACGCGTCATCAAAGTCGCTGGCATCCTCAAGCATGGCCTGCTTGATCCTGGCATACTTGGATGTGTTCCCGGTTTCCCAGCCGTTGACCAGCCAGTACGCCTTGTCAGCATCCATATCGTCCCCGCCCTCTTTGATGAGTTCCTCAATGGCTTCCTCGCGGGTCAGGTATCCGTCGGAGAACGCGTACTTGATTTCGTTCTTGTACGAGGGCTGGTAGTCTGTGATACGCAGACTCGGAACGAAGCTCGCTGCGGTGTTGTTCCAGGCAGATACCAGTTCTCTGGCCACGTTGCCTGCCGGGAGTCCTGTCATGCCGGCCATTGCGCGGAGCAGTTTGTAGATTGCGCCGTACCAGGTGTAGTTCGTTTCCACGTTGTTGATTTTGTCCATCAGCCGGTCAAGGCCCTGGGACAAATCCCCGAACCATTGCATATAGATCTGATTCGGTTCAAACCCGTAGGTGTCCGCGCCAAACTTGGACGCGATTTCCTTGCCGATGCTCCACACGTCGCGGAAGATAGGCAGCAGGTTCAGGACGGACAGCTCATCAATGAGGCTGTCGTTGAACGCCTCCCACCATTTCTCGCCAAAGGTTTCATACTTGTCATCGTCACGCCAGGCATCCGCGACACCCTGGACGGCGGACAGCATGATCTGGGATATGGCGAACACGACGGCGGTCCTGCCTATCATCTTGCCGTTCTTCTTCCATGCTTCGGATTGGGACAGTCCTCTGGCAATATCCGTGCGGAATTTGTCATACGCGCTGGCCAGCATGGAATAGGTGGTCATGGGTTCTGACATGAACGCACCGGAAGCTCTTGCGAAGAAATTCTTGCTCCGCAGGTATTCGTTCTTTGTCAGGACGCTGTCCACGACCTGCGTCCGGTAGACGGTTTCATTGAAGATGTCGTTCACCACGTCAAAGTAATTCTTGTCGCTGGGCTTGACGTGATACTTCTGCTCTGCCTCGTACTTGGCCGCCTGCCAGATGGTAGCCCAGGTTACCTTGTCCGCCACTTCCGCGCCAAGCATGCCAAACTCGTTCAGCCTCTGCATGAATGTCTGCGAGTGCTTGATGATGTCCGTCATGCTGTGGGAAATGTTGACGTCGTACATTCCCAGGTTCTTCCAGGCCGCGATACCGGACTTTTCTCCCATCTCCTTTATGTTCTTAAGGAGCAGGTCCGGACGTGCCATAGCACGCGCTATGTTCCTGTAGTTCATGACGAGCGCGGCCCTGGTAATAGCCATAGGCTGCTGGATGACCACGCGCGCATTGTACGCGATCTGTGCCACGTTGTAGGTGTGCAGAGCTTTCAGGCCGAACGTATCAAAGCTGGCGCCCTGTGCGTCCGTTCCATTGATGGACTTCAGGAGATTCGTCACGAACCGTTCCGCGTAGCTTGCCTTGCCCTTGCCGCCCGTTTCGGCTTCGTTGCCGAATACACGGGCCATCTGCTCGCGCACGGTATCTACCACTCGTTCAACGGTTTCTTCTTTGCCCTTTTCGTTGATGACCTTTTCTTCCACTATCTGCTTGTAGTTCAGCCACTTGAGCGTATCCAGGACCGGCAGCGCGAACGAATGATACTGTGCCATAGCTGACATATGATTGGCGAACACGTCAAAGATGTCGTACACCATCGCACGGTTGTTCGCATTCTCTTTCAGGTCCTTTGTGAAGCTCATGTTCAGCAGGGCATACAGGGCGGCTTGCAGCGGCCGCTCGTCCGCAGACGCGGGAAGCATCCGCCCGTCGGAGGCAATCGGGTAGTAGTCCTTTTCGCTAAACTGCTCTATCCCGAATCGCGCAACGGAAACGTAATTGCCCCACTCTCCGCCTTTCTCTGCCATGTACTTCTGCAAGGTATCCGCTACCTGCTTCTGGCGGGGCGAAAGGATCTTGTCCAGCGCGGCTATCTCCTGGCGCGTGACCTGATGGCCGTTGTCCGCGTACTTCTTGCGCCCCATTTCAAAGGTTGCGATCCGCACGCCGTTCCCGTACAGGTGTCCCTCTGCGTTCTGCCTCTTGGCAAGCTCGTACAGGCCCATTGCGTAGGTGACCGGCATCTGCACGTTCTCTCCGCCCAGTTTAACCGTGACCATCTGCTTCTGCCACGCCTTGATTTCTTCTTCCGTGTAGGCTTGCTTGGCGAATTCCTCAATCTCAATGGTATCAAACGCAAGCTGGGATTGTCCGCGCATCAGCATCCGGAATACTTTCCGTCCGCCGTCGCCAAACCTTGCGAACGCATCATACGGCCTCATGGCCTGCCACATGAAGAAATTCTCCGCCTTGCCTGACTTGATGGGCTTAAGCGAGGACATCTCTCCGATGGAGCTATCACCCAGGTCGGCCATCTGCCCTGCGATGGTCAGCGTGCGCGTTGATCTGTGGATAAAGTTCTTCAGTTCCGTGATGAATTCAGACATCGTCTTAAGTTCCTGGCTGTCCATCTGGTTAAGGATGTACTTGCCCTGGAACATCTTTGAGATGTTCTTTGCGTCATTGATGACCTTGTTCATGTTGTCCATAAATCTCTCGGACAGGTCCACGTACCCGGAGTACAGCGTTTCCGGATTGACTTCACGGTTCAGAACATCCTGGAGCTTCTCCATCTGCTCAATGTACGCAAGGTCCGCTTTCGTCGCGGGGCCGCCCTTCAGCATCCGCTTGGATGTCCGGTCAATGCTCTGGAGTATTTCAATGACAGGTCCCCGGATAACGGCCGGCACGTTCTTCATCGCGTTTTTGCTGTTCGGCTTGAGGATCCAGTTCGTGATTTCCTCCGCGCCTTTCATGATACGGGTCCGGTACTTCTTAATCGCGGCAGCGTTGTTCCGCTGGTCACGATACCGGCGCACCATCTCAACGGCCTTGTCCCGGTCAATGGCTTCCAGATTTCTTCTCGCCTGCTGAAGCACACGTTTCAGAATATCCTTGTTCTCTACGGACAGGACGTCTTCTTCCGCGCGCTTGATTTGGTTGTCCAGGTCATTCATCATCTCCAGCGTCTGTTTGGCCGCAGCACGGTCGCCGCCCTTGGTAAACATCTGCTCCTTGTACAGCCTGCCGGCCTCCAGGCGCTTCTGTTGCACCTCATGCAGTTTGTCCAGGCGGGTGTTGATGATGTCCAGGGCAGCCCGTTCGCCCTCGGTCAGATGGGTCATGTCCATCATTTCCGTTGTGGCCATCTTCAGGAGTTCACGGTCCGTGATGGTCTGCTGGCGCTGCTGGTATCTGACGTCATTGATTTCGGGATTAAACCGTTCGGTCAGGGGGATTACATTCCCGTTGTCATCATAGGTAACAGGCGCAAGAGTTTTTCTCGCGGCATCAAACTGCTGGCCGGTGTAACCAAGCCTTGAAAGGTCCAGGTCGCCAATGGACTTCTCATAAGCGGCCCTGTCTTCCGCGCTTAATGTCCTCCTGTATGCCTTGTCCTGATACGCCTGCCACTCCTGCGGGAGTCTTCCGTTTTCCTGGAGAATCTGATTGCATTCTTCCTGCGTAAGCGCTCTGACGATTTTCAGGCTGCCGCTGATGTACCACGCGCCAAGGTCGGATGATTGCGTCATCGGATTCGTTGCGAATTTGTACATGCCATCAGCCGGCATCTCCTGCATGTCAAGGAATCTAACCTTGCCGTTCTTGGCTGTTTTGGTGCGCGTGTAGTCCACGTCTGCGGCAATCTCACATTCAAACACTACCTGATTGTATCTGTGGACATTTTCGTAATTGCTACCGGCAATCTTCATGCCGCCTTGCGGGAAGAACGGCAGGTCGCCTGCATGCCAGCCGGGACGATAGGCAAGGGCCGTGATGTCTTTTGCTTTGTATTCGCCGTTTTCACTGCGCTTTATGAACCCTTGTCTTTCTAACTCGTTCAGGTCTTCCTTGCTAATGTTGCTCAAATGTATCGGGGTCCCTGTTTTTCCGCCCTCGGTGTTTGGGTTTTGCGTACTCGGAACATAGAAATGCCCGTTGTGCTTGTCCTCAAAATGCCAGGTGTCCTGGGCATCAAGCCAGACGTTCTGTGGCAGCGTTTCTGCGCTGGATACGAACAACGCACTGGGATTCCCGTTATCGTCTACCGTAAACACCTTGTAGACCGTTTTTGTTTTGGTAGGAGGCTTGGCCGTCCGGACTGCGTATGCAAGCGTTTGCTCCGGAAGGGCATCTCCAAAACCGGAATCATACGCCGCTGCTCGTACCATACGAGCGGCAGTATCCATGTCGCCGCTTTCCACAGCTTCCATGTACCTGGCGTTATCCCGCTGCACGCGCTGCTGGTAGTAGATGTCATCTCTCCCGGAATTGAACCTTTCCGTAACAGGGATCACGTTGCCGTCAAGGTCGTAGGTAACTGGATTGGCGGATTTGATTTGCTTGGGACTAAACACGATGATATGCTCGGTGCCTTTTTCTGTGTCCGCTGACAATTGGTTGAATTTGGAGTCTACCTC
>Ga0310786_10011740_pt1 | contig 10904 bp, 23 predicted proteins | sample AusTroGonzalo_MG_FD_203881 | JGI IMG/M metagenome (GOLD analysis project Ga0310786, IMG submission 203881) | Bovine rumen microbial communities from tropical cattle in Woodstock, Queensland, Australia - Gonzalo_03 (v2) (version 2) | ecosystem: Host-associated > Mammals > Digestive system >...
AAGAATGGCAAAAAGATACTTTTTGTCCGGATGTAAAAGATATTGCGATTTTAGATTTTAAGATAAGTGGTATAACTTATAAAGATAGAAAAGAAAGTTTAGAAGAATTAGCAATAGAGTGGCAATTAGAATTTAGCAATTTAAGTTGGAGTTATAGCGAATTAGCTGAAATAGAAAATTATTTTTATAAAAATGGCAAAAAATATGGTTTACTAAAAGAGTTTAAAGAAAATTGTATATGTTAGGTGGTAAATATGAAAAGTTGGAAAAAAATGAATAAAACTAAAGCTATTCTATTACATTTACAAGAGTTTGGATATATTACAAGTTGGATAGCTATAAAAGAGTACGGAGCAACAAGATTAAGTGCAATTATTTATAACTTAAGAAATAACTATAACTTGAATATTATTACTGAAGATATAGAGTTTACTGATAGATATGGGAATAAAGCAAGTTATGGTAAATATATTTTAGTAAAGGATGTGGAAGAATAATGAATAGAGAAAAATTATATAAATTATTAGAAGAAAGTACAACAAAAGATATACAAGTATATACAACAATGAGTATTATATATCTAATTAAAGCAAGACAATTAAAATTAAAAGATATTATTAAAGATATAAAAAAAGCATATAAATTAGTAGAAAAGAGTGGTAAATAATGCTAGAAGAATATTTAAAAGGTGAAATAATATTTAATATTGAAAATATTGTAAATGATATATCTAATTATCAAGAAGATTTTGATAAAACAAAAGCAATAGAAAGCTTAACTGAAGAAGATATAAAAATTATATGCAACAAAATGTTGAATAGTACTTGTTTTATGAATGAATTGAATGAATTTATAAATGGAAATATAGAAAATGAATTATATCATTATGTAAATGAGGTGAAATAATGATAACATTGATAATAATATTATGGTTTATAAAATGGTATTTAATAGGATGCGGTTATAAATTAAAATAAAGACTAGAAATAGTCTTTTTTTATTGCTTTCTATTCTAAAATATCAATATACCTATTTTTTGCTATTTTTAAGCTATTTAAGAGCTTTTTATTATTTTTGGTATAAGTTATCAAGATTTATATAAATTAAGCTATATCAAGCTGAAATAAAGCAAAAATTATATGGTATATAGTAAAAGTTAAGTTATAATATGTAAAAATAGGTGGTTTTTAAGCTATTTAAGAAGAGTTTTTATCAAGATAATATAAATATACTAGAAAAGTGATTTTGAGCTGAAAATTGCTATTATAACGATAGTTTTTTGACCTAAAATCTTATATTTTTATTCAAGATTTAAAATCTTCTTTCGTGCGTAATAAAAAATCTTCTCTAGCGAAAAAAGGAAACTTCTTCGGCAAATTTTAAAAACTTCCTTGGCAAAAATCAAAATCTTCTTCAGGATTCAAGCGAAAAAGAAAAACTTCTTTAGACAATAAAAAAGAGAGAATTACCAAACTTCTCTCTTTATTAGAAAGTGATGTCCGAAATCTGAAATTTTCTTTACTACTTCAGACTTTTATATTATACCAAAAACCCTAATATACTGTCAAATTCCAATCCGTTTTAGCTCCTTTTGATAAATTATCGCTTGCTTTTAGTAGTTGCAGGTTTGTGTAGTGGCAAGCCTTATATACTTCTTCAATATTTTTACAATTTTTCAACGGATTAATATGGTCTATATGAACTTTTTCTTTTCCATCCCATTCATATCCGTAGTTGTTTTTAAAAGTATTCAATAAATACTCTACCATTTCTTTTGAAGTCATCCCAACTATATTTTTTAGTTTATCGTTTTTAACATATCCCCTTCTTTTAAAAGCGGTGTTAAGCATATTTCTTAATTGTAGTTCTACTTTCAAGGTTGGATTACTCTTTCTTCTCTCCGAATCTTTCTTTTGCATTTCTCTAACCTTATTTGGATTGTTTTTTCTCCACTCTCTATCTCTTATGCGTTTTTCTTCTCTATGCTCGTTATCATAATTTCTTGAATACTCTCTTATGTGTTCTCTGTTTTTTTCTCGCCATTCTTTAGTTTTTTGTCTGTGTTTTTCTTTAGAATCTTCTGGTCTAATATAATTTTTCAAATATTCTTTTCTGACTTTTATATAATGCTCGTTGTCTTTATTCTTAGCATAATATTGTTTCATATATTGTTTGTTGTATTCTTTATGTTCTTCTCTATATAATTTTGCTTTTTCTTTTCTTCTTTCATATACTTCTTTGCCGTGTTGTTTTTGATATCGTTTGTTATATTCTTTTTCACAATCTTTGCATTCTGTCCTATATCTATTATTGCATACTCTGAATTGATTTATATTCTTTTCAATTCCGCAAATTCTGCATATTTTTGTTTCCATATAACCCCCCCTTTACTATTTAAAATTATTCTTTTAATGCTTTTCTTCTTTTTCTTGGTAAGCTCTTTATGGGTTCTTTTTTTCTATACATTTTTGCATATTTTCTTTTGTATTTACGATAATCTTCATTCTTAGCATAGTACTCTCTCTTGTCTTTATTATACTCTGTCTTATTACCTTTTTGCTTAGCCTGAACTTCCCTAATTATCTTTTTCTTATGCTTTTCGTAGTATTTCTTGTTATACTTCTTTTCAGCAGTTGTTGTCTTTGCCATCGAACGATGCTCCTTTCTAGTTCTACTTTAAAGGAATTATATCATATTATTTTATAATTGGCAAATTTACAAGTTCTACTTTAAAGGTTTTCTTGTTCTTTTAATTTTCTCCAGTTTTTTTGCTTATTAGGTCTTAACTCCCAATAACCATCAGACTCTTTAACATCAATAGTTTCTTTGTATTTATCAAATAACCCCTTTTTTATCTCTTCTATTTGGTCTTGTATGTAAATAAAGCAAGTGTTGCCTTTATGTAATTCGCATACATTATCGCTTATAAATCCTATATCCATTATTTATTCCCTTCCTCTGCCTCCAATAAACATTCTTAACATGGCATTTTCTTCTTCTAATTGTTTTATTTTCATATCTCTTAATTCTATCTCTTGTCTTAGTCTTTCTTTTATTTCATCATTTATCATAGCTGTTTTATAATAAGCTATGATATGTTCTTGTAATTCTTCTTTTGTCATGTTTTTAATATCAAATAAATATTTTGAATATTCTTCTACACTCATTTCTTTTCCACCCATTCCTTACATTCTTTTTTAGTTCTTGCTCTATATACTTCCCAAAGCAAGTTTGCACTTTTTATTTCAAATACTATCCAACATTTTAATTCTTTACATTTTTCTATCTTGTACTTTTTCATAATTATCTACATATTCCTCCAGTATTTCTCTAACCAAATTTTGGTATTTTATCCCCCTGAAAGAAGCCATAGATTTTAATTTATCTATTGTCTTTTTATAAATTCTTAAATTTAGTCTACAATCGTAGTTTTCTTTTTTCTTTCTTGTATAAGTTATTCCGTCTTTTCTAGTTATCGTTTCAGTTGCCATTTTTATCTTCCTTTAGCTTATTTATTTTCTTTCTTGCCACATTTACATTTTACTACTGGTAGCCATATTCCTTTTGTCTTGTATTTTCCAACATTTTCATAATCTTCTTTAAATTTTAAATATCTATCTACATACTCAAACATTCTCTTTTTTTCTTTTTCAAAATTAAGTATAAAATATAACATATCTTCATAGTGTAAATGTGATATTAAAAGTATATCTTCATAATCAGTTTGTATTTTTCCCCATTTATCTAATGAAGCTATTTCTTCATCAAATATATAAGCCTCAATTCCTCCATTAACCCATCTATCAAAATGAATAGTTGACGCAGGAATTCCTTTGGAATATAAATAATTTCCGACCTCTATGTTAATTAGCCCTTCAATTTGGTCTACTAATCCCACATAAAAATCTCCACATCTTTTTCTTTCTTCTTTCTTTTGATTTTGCTTTTTTAATACATTATTCATTCTTTATCTTCTCCTTTTAATATTTTGTAAACTAAATATGCGTCTTGGTTATCACTTTCTAATATTTCTATTGCTTTATCTATTCTTTGCTGTTGTTTACAGCTGTCTACAGTTGTTAGCAGGAAACAACCGCTATTGGATAATTTTATGTATTCTTCATAAGATATACTATCAAAGAATATTAATTTTCCCTTTACTCCCCCAATATCGTCATGCATTTGTGTCCATTCTAAATCGCTTAAATATACCTTCCTGTTCATACGTAATTCTCCTTCCTAAAACATTATATCTGCTAGCTTATTTGAAGCTAGACTATTTCTTTGGTCTAATTCTTTGCTATATACAAGAGTTGTAGATACTTGTCGGTGGCGAAGAAATTCACTTACCTCTTGAATTGGCATACCATTTTCTAATAGCAATTCGCAAGTTGTATGTCTAGTAGAATGTGTACTTAATTTACTCATATCTAGTTCTGCTTTCTTAAATAAATTAGTTATGATGTATCTAATTGTCTTTGTTGTAAGCTTGCCATTATGATTATGATTACTATTACTTACAAACAAGTAGTCTTGTATATCGTATTCTTTTACATATTTTTTGATAAGTTCAAACAATCTATTATCAACTTTAATAGGGTCTTGTTTTAATCCATCTCTAGCTTTACCTAACACTTTTAGCATTATTATTCCTTTGTCATCATAGAAATCATTTAGTTCAATATTAACTACTTCATTACATCTAAGTCCTAGATTAATCATAAGTTTAACTAAAAGTTCCTCTCTTGTATCTTTACACACACTTAATACCTTGCTTATTTCTTCTAAAGACAATCCCCTTTTTAAGTGCCTATTCTCAAGTTTAATCCCTTTGATATTCTTAGTAATGTCTTTAGTTATTTCTTCATATTCTAGCCATTGATACAAGTTTCTAATAGCTATTAAGTATGAATTAACAGTAGTAGGTTTCAGGTATTCTTTAAGTTGTTCCCTATACTCAATTATTTGCTCTCTTGTAGGATTTGATATGTTATTCCTATCAAGATAAGAAGTAAATTGTCTTAGAGCTATTTTGTATGTTTCTATTGTCTTAGGTGAAACATCAATATAGTCTAAAAATCTCTTGACATAATCTTCCACTTTTAGTTGAGATTCTTCTTTTATCATTATTTTATTCATTTTCTTTTCCCTTTCTCCCTAATGACAATATCATTGTAGCATATATTATATATGTTGTCAATACAAAATTAATAAAAAAGAACAATTTTTTTATTTATTGTTCTTTTCTTCTAGTATTTCTTTAAACATAGCATCTATGTCTTGTATCATTCTATCTCTTTTTCTTTGTTTAAAGAAGGTTTGTATAATAGCAAAAATAATGCTTAATAAGAGCAAAGCTAATGCAACTAAGCCTAAAGCTGCAACAAATCTTAATAAAAATTCCATATTATCTCCTTTCTATCAGAAGGGTAAATCCGACTCTGAGATTTCTATTTCATTTAGATTATCATTAAAGTCAGCAAACGCTTGTTCTTCTAACTGTTCTTGCCTATGTAATTCTTCAAAATCCGTTATAACATAGTAAAGTATTGGATTGTATTGGTCTTTAGGATTCTTTCTAAAGTTTTCATAAGCACTATGTATGATTATATCAATGCCTTTACCATCTGGGTCAGCCAATTCAACACCCTTTTTGAATTGAACTGCCAAGTAAAACTTGTCATCTTCTTCTTGGAAGTTTTTTTGTGTAACTTGAACCTTGTAATAGTTTCTATCGTTATAAGTCGACTTAAAAACTCTTACTTTTCTTCCAGCTTCAAGCTTATGATAAATCTTATAGTTATTTTCTTCTTGTTGTATTTCTTCTTCCATTATTCAAACTCCTTGATTATTCTAATTGTTCTGTTTTGTCTAGGTATATAATCAATATAACCTTTTTCTTTTAGTATGTTAATATGATACTGAACTGTAGCAGAGCTATTAACATTAACGATTTGTCCTAATTCTCTAAATGATGGAGAATATCCTTTTTCGTCAATATATTCTTTTATCGCCCTTAAAACTCTTTTTTGGCTTTCTTTTAAATCCATACTATTCACCTAGCTTATCGTACCATTCATTAAGTTTGGCATAATAACCTTCTTTTAAATCATTTATTTCTTGTAGCATTTTGCTAGCTTCATCTTTGCTTTGAGAATTAAATATTTCTCTTTGCTTTTTCCCTAAGGCATTTAAAATATGCTCAGTATTCATTGTAGATATTTCTACTTTTTCTCCGTTTGAACGAATATAATATTTTTTTTCTTTATTTTCCATTATTAAGCTCCTTTTTAAGCATAGTAATTTCTCTTCTTAGTTTTGTTCTTTCTTTTTTTAGAGCTTCTTTAGCTTCTGTTTCTTGCTTTAAGAAACCAGCAGTATCTTCTAGTTCAATCTTTAATTTAGCAATTTGCTCGTTTTTCTTTTTTAATTCTTTTTGATATTGTTCTTGGTGAGCAATATCTCTTTTGTATAAATCCTCATTTCTTGCTTGTAATACTTTAATATTATTTTTTAATAATTCATATTTTTTAAAAATTCCCATAATTAATTCTCCTTTTCTTTATGTTCGTGTATAAAACGATAATTTTTAATATTATTTTTTTCTAGCCAATTATAAGCATCTAATTGACTTAAATGTGTATAAATTACTCTTCGCAAATAAGTAAACTCACCTTTTTCGTCAGCCTCTTTTATCTTCTTTTCTAGTTCATCATGTGTTTCATAATTTGCTTCTATACTAGCCCAATCAAAGTCTTTAGCTTCTATGTGGTCTATTTTTGAAGTGTCAGATATATGAAATATTTTGTAATTATCTTTTTTTATTATAATCTTATAACCACAATTTGGCACATCATGTTGAGCTGATACTGGTTCTATTATATATTTACCAAAATCGTATTTTTTATCTAATTCCAAAACCCATATATTATTTTTGCTAATTCCCAAATCCGTTAATTGCTTAACAAGCCACCAACAGCAAGCAAACTTTATAGTCGGATAATTATAAAACACTTTTTTTATTGTGGTTTTGTTAAAATGGTCAGGAGTGCTCATGGGTAAGCAATATTACCCTGATATCCTTTAAATGATTTTTGATTTTGCTATAAGGCACTCCTATATCAACCATCAAATCATTGTTGTAAATATAGCTGTTGCCTTTAGATGACGAAGCTATTTCTTGCATTATATTAGTCGATTTCATCTAGGCTTACCGATTTAGTTTCTACAGTATTAGCTTCTTGAACGTCTTTATCATATTCTGGATTATCTACATAATCATAGCTTCCATCTTCGTTAATTACTGACATATCTTTAGTGTATGCCTCTTGCATATCAATACTCATTACTCCATACTTGGAAATTAATTGACGATAAAGGGTCTTTTCCGCCATACCAGTAAAGTCAGCATACCAGTAAGAACTATATTTCCACATATCTTTTTCAGGTATTTGACCGGCTAATAATCTTTCATAATCTTTTTTATTAAATGCCTTTGAATATTTGTCGGCATGGTTGAGCATCTTTTCCTTGCTCCAATATATTTGCTTTCTAAAACCGTTCAATAGTTCAAAGTAAGCTAGATAACCAACTATAGGTTTGTCTTCTCTTTCAGCGTCATCGCTGATAAATTTAAACCTTTGTTTTCCTGTTTCCTCATCCCTTCCTAAATACTCACCTTCTCTAACTTCAATAAAATCTAAATCTTTATATTGCCCACTTCTGATTGCTAATTGTTTGTACCCTTTAGCTCCCAAAATGAACTGTGCATCTGTTGTTCCCTTTTTTGTGTTTTTAAATGGAACCAAATACATTTGCCCTAATTGTGGACTAGGTGATAGATTTAAAGCTTCACCAAGTAATGCCCCACTAATAATTGTTGAGGCTTCACACTCTTGTAAAGCCGGATTCGTAGCTACCGCACTTGTTATACTTGTAACAAATCTATTTGCCCTGTTTGGGTCGCCCAATGTATTATTTATTAATTTTTTAATTCCATCTGATTGAATGACAACACTAAATTTAGGTTGACTTTTCGTTATTTCATTACTCATATTTTAATTTCTCCTTTAATTCTTTATTTTCTTTTTTTAAATTATCTATTATTTCCTCATATTTTTTTATAATTTTTTCAATATTTTTAGCATATTCCCATTTTGAATTATATGCTGTATCATAATTTTTCTTTCCGTTACAGCAATTTGTTATATTTGATATTTTATATTTTGTCTTGTTTTTAATCTCATTAGTATTTAAAAACACTTTTATTAATTTTCCGTTTTTATCATACTGAATTATTGGATTTGACCTTTTAACACTTCTTGTTTTTAAGCCATATCCATAATTTGCGTTATATAATCGTTCACACCATTCTAGGTTTTCAACATAATTATTTAACGGGTTTTCGTCTTTATGGTTTACTTCAGGAAAGTTGTTATGGTTAGGGATAAAGGCTTCTGCCACCAATCTGTGAACAAGACAATATTTTTTTGATTTATTATCCGACAAACCAACGCTCCAACAAAAATAATTATCTTTTATGTGTTTTTGATTTTTTCTTATTAAGGGTCTATCATAATAAGATTTGGTTTTTGCACAATATTTAGTCAACGAAACAACTCTACCATAATTGCTTATTTGATATTTTCCTTCGAATCCTTTAATATCTCTAAACTCTTCATTTAATAAAGGCGTTAAATCAAACCATCTTTCGCTATTTACTTCAATTATTTCTCTTTTCATTGGTAATCTATATTATTTTCCTTCATAAATTCTTTTAATTTTCTTATTTTTTCTACTGTGTCTGTTACAGTAAATGTAACACTAACAGTTTGAGATTCTTCAATTATTTCTTTAGGTGGTTCAATTATTTCTTCCACCTTTTCAGCAACTTTTTCTTCTTTTTTGTTTCTTTCTTCTATCTCTTGTCTTGCCTTAGCCAATTCTTCTAATCTTTTGTGTTTTTCAATAACTTCTATTTTTGACTTAGCAAAATCAAAAGTTTTTTGATATTCTAAGAAAATCTCGTTGCTATATTCTTCTAATTCAATTAGTTTCATATCACTAGCAACTTTTTCTATAAAAGCTAATGCTTGTTCTTTTAAAGATTTCATACTAGCACTTAATGTAACATTTAAGCCAATACTTTCGTATTCAATATGAATTTTTCTGTCTTCACAATGTTGTTTTACAAACTCTCTAAGCTCTGCTTCTTTTTCATCCTTTAAGCTTTGCTCTACATTGTCTATTTTGGCTTTTAAATCTGTATCGGCTTGTTTGTATAGATTAGCGACTTTGTCTTTGTAAATATCTTCAAACTCTTCATATTTAGCCATAATAGCTTGTTTTACTTGCTTTCTTTGAGATTCCAACTCGCTAAACTCTTTATTAAGCTCTGCTCTAGTCTTTTTAACTTCCTTTACTGTATCTTCATTACAAACAAGTTTCATTGCTGTTTCTACTTTCTTAGATACTTCTTTAGATACCAAATCAAGTTGTTCAACTATTTCAGGTAATTGTTTTAAAACTATAATCTCATTCATTCTTACCAAACCTACTTTCCAAATCTTTTTTTATTTTATTAAGAACATCTAAAGCATCATAATCATCGCCATCAAGTTTTTCTCCCATTTCAATCAAGAAGATAATATTTTCAATATAATCATGGGCAGAATATATATCCATGCCTTTGATTTGCTCTAAATAAAAAGTTTTTCTTTCTTCTTTTGTTTTCATGCTACACCTTTTGATAAAAATTCTTTAGCTTCTTCTTCACTTGGCTTATTAAAATAATACTTTATTCTTTGTCTTTCATGCTCATCTTTAGTGTGTTCCATTATGAATTTAAGCATTTTGTTATATCTTTCTTCAAACTCTTCATCACTAAGTTGCCACAAGAATTTCCTGTCAATGATTCTATTAAACCATTTCTTATTTTCTCTAATCAAGTACTGGATGCTAGAGCATTTATCAAAGTGTTTATCGTGTTCTTCCATATCATTAAAAGCTTTACCACAATGTCTACAATAAAAAGTATCTTTTGTAAAATCTATTCTATCTCTAACTTTAGGTAATCCCTTAACAAGTAAATAAGCAGTAGGTGGTTGCTTTTGAAATCTATCGTCTGCCATATAAACTTCTAATGCGTGTTTTACATCGTCATAAGAATATTCAGACATAATTTGCGACCACATTGTTACCATGCCTTCTTTGACATCAAAAGAAGGATAATTATATTTTATAAGTTTTAGTAATTCTTTAGTTTCTTCTTTCTTCATTTATTCAACTCCTATTCTTTCAAACATTTCATCTAATAATTCTTCATCTGTTTTGGTTTCTTTTTTATTTAAGTAGCTTTCAAACTTTGTTCCAAATAAAGTTTCTGGTCTTAAATATTCTTCCATTTTTGTATTTAACCATTGTTTAGATTTTATATCTATAACTTTTTTAAAATCTTCTAAAGAAAATCCTTCGTCTAGTCGAGCTTTTATTAAACTTTTCGTCTTTTTTGTTGTACTTTTGTAATGCGTATCACATTTTTCATTAAGATAATCTACGATTTGCTCGACAATATATATATATATATCTATATCTTTCTTTATATCTATCTCTATATCTATATCTTTATCTATATCTATATTGTCGTTACATTTTGTTACATTGGCGTTACATTGTAACAATTCTTGCTTTTGTTTTGCTCTAAATCTTCTTACTCTTTCTGCACTTTCGCTTTCTTTTCCTGTGATTTTAGGAACTTCTGGCAAAAATATTGTTCCATCATCAAATATTTGCATTAATCCTAATTCGCAAAATAGTTTAATTGCACTTCTGACTATATCTATATTTGTTTCGGTTATTGAAGATAGCATTTCAGCGTTATAAGGAACTAAGCTCGTAAATCTTAA
>Ga0310786_10011741_pt1 | contig 10903 bp, 8 predicted proteins | sample AusTroGonzalo_MG_FD_203881 | JGI IMG/M metagenome (GOLD analysis project Ga0310786, IMG submission 203881) | Bovine rumen microbial communities from tropical cattle in Woodstock, Queensland, Australia - Gonzalo_03 (v2) (version 2) | ecosystem: Host-associated > Mammals > Digestive system >...
CCCCACAGGCGACCTTGCCTGTGGCCGGCCCGAGGAACTTGACGCCGCGCTGGAGCAGGGTCTGGACATTGGCCTGCGTGGCCGGGTGCTTCCACATCCTCGGATTCATGGCGGGAGCCACGAGGACGGGGCCATCGTGGGAGAGGCAGAAGGTGGAGAGGGCGTCGTCAGCCAGTCCATTGGCCATTTTGGCCAAGATATTGGCGGTGGCGGGGGCGATGACCAGCAACCGCGTCCTGGTAGCCAGCTCGATGTGCTCGGGCTTCCAGTCGGCTGATTCCCAGAGAGAGGTTATGACAGGACGCCGGGAGAGAGTTAGGAAGGTCTGCGGCCCCACGAAACGGGCGCCGTTTTCCGTGAGAATGACCTGGACGGGGATTTTTTCCGCAGTCAATTTGCTCACGAGGTCGGCAATCTTGTAGGCGGCGATGGAGCCGGTGACTCCTATGACGACCATGTCTTTGGCGGCTGGCATGTTCAGGCCTCCTGTTCTCTTGCCCAGGCTGGGGGCACCACGAGGTTGGTACGCAGGGATGTTGCTTGGAAGATGGCGGCGAGTTGCCGGGCGCAGGCCTCGGCGTCGTCGTTGATGACAAGGTATTCATATTCCTGCCAGCGGGCCATTTCCCGCTTGGCGTTGCGGAGGCGCTTGAGGATGGTCTCCTCCGTCTCAGTCCCGCGCCCCCTGAGGCGGCGCTCCAGTTCCGGGAAACTGGGCGGGCCGCAGAAGACGCTGAGGAAATGCTTGCCCCATTCTGTGCCTTGCAGGTTCTGGCGGATGGTAGCCGCCCCCTGGACATCAATGTCCAGGACGATGAGCCCGCCGTTTTCCAGCACCGGCAAGACTTCGCTCCAGAGGGTACCGTAGTAGTTGCCGTGGACTTCCGCCCATTCCAGAAAATCGCCGTGTTCGCGGCGGGCCAGAAATTCCTCCGTGGTGAGGAAATGGTAGTCGAGGTCGGGACGTTCGCCAGGACGCGGCGCCCGCGTCGCGCAGGAGACGGAGAAGCGGGCGTCAGGGAGCATTTGGAATAGATTTCGGCAGACAGTCGATTTTCCCGCCCCGCTGGGGCCGGAAAGAATCAGCGCCAAACCTGCTGGATGATTGAGGCTCATTTTGTCGCTCCTGCGTCTATGGGCGGCTTGGCCGCGAATCTAATCGGCTTTCCCTCGTAGGTCGCCTGGCAAACATTGTTCAGTTGCTGGAGGAACTCGGGAGGCGGTGGATTGCCCTGAGGAGTTTCACCAGGCAGGGAAAGATAGAATTCCAGCGCATCCGCCGGAAAATCGCGGTTGAACTCCACCCTGATAGCCATCAGCGCGGAAAGCTGCGCCGGGGGCATTCTCTGCTCTTGGAGCAGGGTCGCCAGAGCCGTCAGATAGGCCACCAGGGGGCCGGAAGGATACCAGGTCCGCGCGGTATTCAAGACCTTCAGTGCCGTTGCATAATCCTGATTGAGGATGTAGGCCTTGGCCAGGCGGCAATATGACGAAGCGCGGTGCGGAGTGCGTTTGGTCAGTTCCTGCGCTGATTCCAGGGCCAGCGGGACATCGCCCAGATGGTTGGCATAATCGTTCAGCAGACGCGGCGGAGTCGGTGAGAAAGGCAGTTGGCGGCAGGCCTTTTGCAACACGGAGAGCGCTCTGGCAGGTGATTGCGAGTTCAGCAGCTGTTCGCCGCGTTGTAAGGTAATTTCTCCAGGAATCTGGCGCAGGCAGGCGAGACAGGCGAGGCCGAGGATGACGAGGGGAATTCGTTTCAGCCAGACCTGGCGCGTGGTTTGCGCCGGAACAGGAGATTTGTTAGCGTTGGCTGGCGTGAAGAAATACAGTCCCAGGAACCCCGCGATGGTGCAGGTTGAGGGAATCATGTCGTTGAATTGAAGAAGCGAATGGGCCAGCCAGCCGCACCAGCCCGCACTGACGGCGATGGCCAGAGGCAGATCGTCGGTGCGCTGGCGCTTGAGCCAGCCAAAGACCAGCAGCAAGGGCAGCAGGAAGATGGCGCAGACAGCCAGCAGACCAGGCACGCCGCATTGCGACATCCAGGAGAAGAGGACGGAATGGGCGTCGCGCGACTCGTCGAAGGTGACAGGCTTGAGGCGCATGTGCCAGGTCTGAAACTCGCCGAGGCCAGCTCCCACAGCGGGGAAGCGCGCGAAAATCCGCGTTGCGGTGTGGTAGTATTCCATCCGCACGGAGGCGGTCAGCATGTCGCGGTGCGTGGCTACGCTGACGGCGACGAGCAGGATGATGCCAATGACAAGCCCCGAGCCAAGCAGCAGGATACGGCATTTGCGTGGAATCGGGCAGATCCAGAGCCCGGCGACCAGACCGACGGCCAGACCGATGACGGCTCCGCGGCTGCCGCTCCAGAAGATGGCCGCCAGAGACAGGACTACGCCGACGACCAGAAAGCACCAGAAGGAGATTCGCCTGGGCTCGAATTTCGAGGACCAGCGCCGGAAGACATACAGCAGGACAGGACAGGTCAGAAGCAGATGCGCAGCATAGATATTGGGATCGGCAAAGGTTCCGAAAATTCGCGTTTGCTGGAGCCTGTCGAGCATGGCCTCGGTCAGCGGTTGGCCTGTGCGGACGGCATTTTCCTCCATCATCTCATAGATTTCCTGCAAGCCGCCGAAATGCTGTCGCCAGCCATGAAGCAGGCAAATGAAGGTGCCAATGGTAATGGCGTTGAGCAGCCCTGGTAGCAGTTTGCCGTCGCTCTCCGAGGCCCACCAGACGGCAGTGGACATGGCGAAGATGCCCGCCCAGTGCCAAAACCAGTTACCAGTGTAGTCCCATTCCGTGGTGTTGACCAGGCCGAAAAGCCCGGCAAGCAGGGGACAGGCCCAGAGCAAGGGAATCAGCCAGCGCGGGAAGGATAGGGTTGGCGGACGGTACAGGAAGACGGCCAAAAGCAGGACCAGTCCGCTGAGCACTGGCACCAGGCAGGTCGGCCAGAGGGTGAAATACAGCCATTCTTCTGCCTGCAGGGGGAAATTGGCCTGTTCGCCGCTACCGACAAACGAGGACAGTTTCAGGGGGAGGATTACCGTCAATCCGTACAGCAGCCAGCGGAACGCTGTCTGCGCCGCCGAAGAGGAAGGCTGGCTATTCCTGGCTGGCGCCTGGCTGGGCGGCTTCTGTTTTTTGTCCGGATGATTTTTCATTGCCGTTGGAGACAGGTTTCTTATCGGTCAGCGGAAGCAGGACTTTCGGAGGACGCGCCTTCGATCTGTCGCTATTTCCCTTGTCAAATTGGCTACCAATGCGCTTCTGCCAGGTAGTCTTGCCGTCGCCTTCCTTGCCTGGCGACTGCTCAAAGGTTACTTGCGCCTTGTCGAAACGCGGCTGGCCCTGCTTCTGCCCTTGCCCTTGACGGGGCGGACGAGGATCTTGCGGACGAGGCTGCTTCTGCTGCTTGCCAGGGGTCTTGGCGGGACTGTCGGTCAGCGGCAGGAGTTCCGGCTTGGACCTACCGCCCTGCTTCTGCCTGGGCGTCTCCGCCGGGGGCTGCGCTGGCGTGGACGGTTCTGCTGTTTCCTGCTCGTTCTTCTTGTTGCGCAATTCCTCTTGCAGTTGCGCGTAGTAGTCCGCTTCATACTGGAGACAGCAGCGCAGGCGTCCGCAGCAACCGGAAATGTTCTGAGGATTCAGAGAAAGCCCCTGCTGCTTCGCCATCTTCACGTTGATGCTGTTGAACGAGGGGAGGAAAGTGCAGCAGCACAATTGGCGTCCGCAGTTGCCGATGCCGCCGAGGATGGACGCCTCGTCGCGCACACCGACCTGACGTAGTTCGACGCGGACATGGAAGCAGGCGGACAGATCGCGGAGAAGTTCCCGGAAATCGACGCGCCCCTCCGCCGAGAACTGGAAGACCAGCAGGCGGCGGTCTAGTGCGTAATGCGTCTGGATAAGCTTCATGTCCAAGCCGTGTGCGTGAATCCTGTCCACGGTCATGGAATGGGCCTCCTTGGCCTTTTCCAGATTGTCCTTGACCCGCTGTTCGTCGTCTTCATTGGCCAGACGCAGAATCGTGGGGAGTTTCTGCCCTTCAATATGCCGTCCCTTGTTGTTTTTCGCCCGCTGTTCCTCGAATTTCTGGACATCCTCGATAGGTTGCTGCGAACAGCGGCAGACAATCGTCCCTTGCTCCTGGAAACGCTCGCACTGTATGACGACTTTCTGACCCTTCTGGAAGGCGTCAAAGTCCCCCAGGGCCTCGTAGGTCAGGCCTTCAGCGACGGAAATTTTGTATAATGCTTGCATTTGGGGAAATATGTGGTTTTTCCCGCCGTGGCGGGATGACAGTTGTGCGGCGGCCTTTGATGCTGAAAAAGCCGAACGGGCAAAAAATCCCGTCCGGCTTGTCAATCAAGTCAGAATTGACTGTGAACTGGGATTAGAGGCCCAGCATTTTCTTGACGGCGGGAAGCTGTCCGGCGCTGCCGAGCTTGACGTTCTTGGCGGCGATGAACTCGGCGTAGGCGGCCATGAACTCCTTGCCGGCAGGACGCAGGTCGAAGTCTTCGGGCTTGAGGATGAAATGCTCGCGGTGGACGCGGCACCACACCAGACGGCCGTCAGTGTCGATGTTGATTTTGGTCACGCCCAGTTTGGCGGCTTGCAGGAACTCGTCGGCATTGACACCCTTGGCACCGGCCAGTTTGCCGCCGGCGATGTTGATTCTGCGGACTTCATCCTGCGGGACGGAGCTGGAGCCGTGCATGACCAGCGGGAAGCCGGGCAGGCGCTTCTGGATTTCGGCGAGCACGTCGAAATGCAGGCCCTGGGTGCCGGTGAACTTGAAGGCGCCGTGGGAGGTTCCGATGGCGCAGGCAAGGCTGTCCACGCCGGTGCGGGTGACGAAGTCTTTGGCCTGGTCAGGGTTGGTCAGCTTGGCATCTGCCTCGTTGACGGAGACATGCTCTTCCACACCGCCGAGCTGGCCGAGTTCCGCCTCGACGACGAGGCCCTTGGCGTGGGCGGCGTCAACGACGCGCTTGGTGATGGCGACGTTTTCCTCGTAGGGCTTGCTGGAGGCGTCAATCATGACGGAGCTGTAGAAGCCGCTGTCGATGCAGTCCATGCAGGTGGCTTCGTCGCCGTGGTCGAGGTGGACGGCGAAGACGGCATCCGGGAAAACCTGGTCGGCGGCGCGGATGATGCCTTCCAGCATCAGCTTGTCGGTGTAGGCGCGGGCGCCTTTGCTGATTTGGATGATGAAGGGGGCCTGGCTCTGGATATTGCCGCGGAACAGTCCCATGCACTGTTCGAGGTTATTGATGTTGTAGGCGCCGATTGCGTACTTGCCGTAGGCGGCCTTGAAGAGTTCCTTGGTGGTCACGATGCTCATGGTTGCGGTTTCCTTGTTTTAGGGTTGAATTGAAAAAAACACCAAAAAAATTCCTGAGAGGATTTGCTATTCTCAAAAGATGTATGATAATATAATGCTGATTTGTTTTTTTGTGTAATTTTAAGCCTGGCAAAATCAAGTTTTCCCGCAGTTTTTGTCGGCTTCAGAAAAGATGGGGATTATCTGCCATGCGTTTTCAATGCCCTCACTGTCAATGTGTTCTTGACTTGCAAGACTGCCGCCCAGGCGAGGCTGTTCGCTGCGGACAGTGCGGCGGCGTGGTCACAGTGCCAGCTACCCCGACATCGCCCGGCGCGATGATTGGCGATTTTGCCGTGATACGCGAAATCGGGCGCGGAGGCGTCGGCAACGTCTACCTCGCGCGGCAAGTCAGCCTGAACCGCGACATCGCCTTGAAAATCCTCAACGAGGAACATTCCCAGGACATCGCCTTCGTGCAGGATTTCATCAACGAGACACGGGTGGCCGCCTCGCTGAATCACCCAAATATCGTGCAGGCGTATGCCGTCAATTTTGATTCGGCGGCCGGCTTGTACTATTTTGCCATGGAGTACATTGACGGCGAATCGTTGAGCGCCCTGGTGGAAAAGCAGGGCAAACTGGCTCCCGAGCGGGCGGCGGAAATCATGTACGCCGTGACGGAAGCGCTTGACTACGCCTGGCGTGAGCGGCATCTCGTCCACCGCGACATCAAGCCGGACAACATCATGCTGACCTCCGATGGACGGGTCAAACTCGCCGACATGGGCATGGCCAAGCAGGTCAAGGAAGAGGAAGTCGCCACTAGCGACATCTTCGGAACCCCCCAGTACGTCGCCCCGGAAATCCTCATCTGCCATCCCGCCGACTGCCGCAGCGACATCTACAGTCTGGGCGCTTCCATCTATTTCGCCCTGACCGGCAAATTCCCCTTCGCCAACCCAGACCTCAACGAACTGGCCAAGATGCACTTGACGACTCCGTTGCCTTCTCTCGCGGTCATCGCGCCGGAAGTCCCCGCCTCCCTGGCCATGCTGATTGAAATCATGATGGCCAAACGCCCTGTACAGCGCTATCAGAACTACCAGGAATTGCAGGACGATTTGCGGCGGGTGATGGACGGGCAGATGCCGAGCCATCCCTGGGACGCCTCCTACAGCGTCCCGATTGATCTGAACTCGAAAGACCCGCTGGCTCCTGTGCCGGTGCCAGCAGCGACCCCGGCAGCGGAACCGGCAGCGACGGATTCTCCCCGCAAGACCGTGATGAAGACGGGCCATCGTCCGGGCGGCTTGAATTTTGGCAAGGGCGCCAATGCCACGCGCCCCGCCGGCGGGACGACCACACAGGTGCCTACTGCTCCTGCGGGCAAGAGCAAGATAGGGCTTGTCGTGGCGATAGCCATCGTGGCCGTGCTGGTGCTCGTTGGCATCTTGGCGGCGGTTTTTCTGAAGGGCGGCGATAAGCAGGATGGAAAGGTTGCTACGGCGGCTGGAGGCCAGAGTACAGCGCAGGATCCGGTTGGCCAGTTGGCGGCAGTTGTCAAGAAAGGCGGGACGCCCTCGCCGGAATTGTTGCGGGAGATAGCCCGCAAGGCTGACACGGTGGAGCCCGGCACCGCCGAGTATGACAAGTTCGTGACGGGGATTGCACCGTATCTGGAGCAGGCCTTGCCGACTTTGCGTGAGCCGAAATTCCAGGCCATCCGCGAGCAATGGAAGTCGCGGATGGCGGAATTTGCGGAGCAGAAGCGGCGCGAGGAGAATGAGGCACGGTTGCAGGCCGAAAGGGAGAAGGAAGCCCAGGAGCAGGCCGCCGATGAAGAGGCGCGGGAGCAGCAGCAGAAGGCCGCCGCCGAAGAGGCCGCCAAACAGAAGGTATTTCTGCTCGACAATATGTTGGCTTCCTGCCAGGAACTTGATTTCTCCGGCGCTGTCACGCCTTTCCGCACTATGGCGGATACCGGTGCCGACGAAGACCAGGCCTGGGCGCGCCAGTGGATTTCCTGCCTGGAAGAGGCTGAGGAACTCTACAAGTTCCTGCGCAATTCCGACAAGGCCCTGGCTGGCGTGGAAATCGCCAAGTACCAGGGGACTAACTGGACAGTCAGGGAAATCAGTTTTGATACCGTGACCCTGGTCCATGTCGAGAAGGGCTCTGGCAAGGCCAAGCCGCAAGAGACTGTCAAAAAGGTAGATTTGAGCGACCTGCCCGTAGCCTGCCTGGAACCGCTGGTGCAGAAAGCCTTGGAAAACCAGGGACGCTCCGAGGAAATGGACCGCATGTTCGGCTTCTTCCTGCTGACCCGAGGCGGACAGGAAAACAGGGCCACCCGCCTACTGACTAATGCCGGCGAAACGCAGATTCTCGAACAGTTGCCGGCCTTGCGCCGCGCCTTCGTCAAATTCTATTTGACCAAGAGTCTGCCGAAGAACAAGGCCGAGGCGGAAAAGCAAGTCGAGCGCCTGAAGAAGGCATACCAGGACGTGTTCTCCGATTTCGAGGACCTGGCCCAGAGCACGCTGGATGGAATGGAATAGTCGCGCCGTCTTCATGGGCGACGACGGCGCGCACAGAGGCGCGCCCTCCCTGTTCCTATCTACTAACCACTAAGCACTAACCACTAATGAGCATTGTCACAATAGTCGGCGCGGGCATGATGGGCTCCGCGATGTCTTTTCCTCTGGCCGACAACGGCCATGAAATCCGTCTGGTAGGCACACCCTACGATAGGAAGGTTATCGACCGCCTGCGCCAGGACCATTTCCATCCGGCCCTGAAAGTTACGCTGCCGGAGGCAGTCAAGCCCTGCCAGATTGAAGAACTGGGCACGGCTCTGCAAGGGACGGAACTGCTGATTAGCGGAGTCCCGTCTTTCGGTATTGATTGGTTTGCCGGACAGGTCCTGTCCCAGACACCGGATAGCGTCCCCGTGCTGTCGCTGACCAAGGGGCTTGAAGATGAGCCGGACGGTACTCTTCTGCCTATTTCCAAGGCCTATTTCAAGCGTCCCGCCCTGGCTTCGCGCCATCTGTCCATCAGTTCCATCGGCGGTCCTTGCATCAGCTACGAGCTTTGCGCTCGACGGCATACGACCGTGGCGCTCTGCGGCGATGATCTTGGACAGTTGGAGCAATTGCGGACGATCCTGCAAACGCCGTATTATCACATCCGCACGACTACCGACAGCATGGGCATCGAATGCGCCGTGGCCATGAAAAACGCCTACGCCGTCGGCGTTTCCCTGGCCATCGGCATCTCCGAAGCGCACAAGAACGAGGATGACACGCATTGGTACAATCCTCAGGCCGCCCTGTTCGGGCAGGCCATGTCCGAGATGATGCGGCTTATCAAACTGCTGGGTGGACAGCCCCAGAGCGTCATTTATGCTGCGAGCGACCTATATGTGACCATCATTGGCGGACGCAACCGCCAACTCGGCCTGCTGCTGGGTGAGGGCCTTTCCTTCGCCGAGGCGCAGCAGCGCCTGGCGGGTGTCACCCTGGAGTCTATTTCCATCATCACCAGGGCCGCCCGCGCCCTGCGCCTGCGTCGCGACGCCTCCATCAACGATTTCCCCCTGCTGCGCCACCTGGACGAAATCATCAACCGCCAGGCCAAGCTGGAAATCCCCTGGACCGAGTTCTAGAATTGAGATTGGCGCTGGAGGGCGCGGCTCCGTCCGCGCCGTCGTGCCCTAGTGTAAATCGTGCCCCCTGACCAGTAGGGCGGCCAGACCTTGGTCGCCGTCGTGCCCGCGCCATTGACTGGCAGGACAGGTTCATAAACTCTGCCATAATTCTTTTGGACAGAGGCATGACAAAAAAAGCCCCGCCGTTCCGTGGGGGAAGGGCGGGGCGGACAAGTGCTTTAGGAGAAATTTCGTATTATTTTATCCATTCAGCATTAAAATCGCTGAAACTGGCATCGATATTGTCTTTGATGGCACTTTCACTCATATTGAAATAATCGTTAGTTGTCTGCCAATCTTCTTTGGCGGTGATTCCTTCGCAGTGGCCGTCGCCAAACAGGACGTTGCCGTATTTCTCGTGGTTGTCATTTTTGTCGCGGGCGTAGCCTTGTTCAGCATTAAGATCGGTCAGGGCGAAACCGGCGTAATACAAATAGCTGCAAGTATCGTCAGTGATGTCTTCGCCATCTTTTGCCTTGTTGTCTTTGGTGCTGCGGCAGATGAAGACCTGCCGTGTCTTGATGTATTCAAGATCCAGCAAAGGATTAAGATCGGTGGCATTGTGGACAGGTTTTTCTCCCGCGACTGGCATCCAGTTGCGGTTTTCGTTGGCATACATGATGACGGCGAGGCCGATTTGCTTCAAGTTGTTGGTGCAGTCGGAGCGGTTGGCTGTCTCCCGCGCCTTCTGCAAGGCGGGAAGAAGCATGGCAGCCAGAATGGCGATGATGCCGATGACTACGAGCAGTTCTACAAGCGTAAATTGTCTTTTCATCTGCGTTCCCTCGGGTTTTATGATTTATTGTCAATGATGATATAAAGTATAATGTAACCGCAATAAGTTTTTTTGCAAATTAATTGCGCGGGGCAGAGCCCGCGCATCTCCACGTACATTAGCCATTGCGCCTATCCGTGCCTGCCCTGCGCGGGGCAGAGCCCGCGCATCTCCACGTACATTAGCCTGCGCCTATCCGTGCCTGCCCTGCGCGGGGCAAAGCCCGCGTATCTCCACGTACATTAACCTGCGCCTATCCGTGCCTGCCCTGCGCGGGGCAAAGCCCGCGTATCTCCACGTACATTAAACTGCGGGGCTAGAGGTTCTAGAGTGACCAGGAGAAATGCGCCGTTGCCGCGCATCTTTACGGCTCTCATTTTTCTCTATGCTCGGAGGCTACAAAAAAAGGCCCGCGTTCAAGCGAGCCTTTCCAGTGACCATGATGCTGGCGGGGTTGACGGGAGTCGAACCCGCGACCTTCGCCGTGACAGGGCGATGCTCTAACCAATTGCGCTACAACCCCAGCATCAGCCGCAAAAACAAAAAACTGGCGGGGTTGACGGGAGTCGAACCCGCGACCTTCGCCGTGACAGGGCGATGCTCTAACCAATTGCGCTACAACCCCAGTCTTTGTTTTCAGCGTAACTATTAATATAGTGCCGTTTTGCCATGTTTGCAAGCATACAGGGTAATTTTCGTCGGGGAATGGGTCATTTCTGAAAAAAAATGAGGGAAATCAAAAAAAATTTGAAAAAAAATAAAAAAAACTTGAGATTTGGTTTTTTTGGGTATATAATTACTAGTGTTGCCAAAAGAACAGGCAAATCCATTTTGGGAGAAATCCCAAAGAAAATCCGTCTTTCTACCGTTTAGAAAGAATTAACAAACAAAAAAAAGGAAACGTCGAAATGAAAAAGAGAACCGTCTTCACCCTGATCGAACTGCTCGTCGTCATCGCCATCATCGCCATCCTGGCCGCCATGCTGCTGCCCGCCCTGGCGAAGGCCCGTGAGAAAGCCCGCAACATCTCCTGCATCAACAACCTGAAGCAGATCGGCCTCGGCGCCTACATGTA
>Ga0310786_10011743_pt1 | contig 10903 bp, 8 predicted proteins | sample AusTroGonzalo_MG_FD_203881 | JGI IMG/M metagenome (GOLD analysis project Ga0310786, IMG submission 203881) | Bovine rumen microbial communities from tropical cattle in Woodstock, Queensland, Australia - Gonzalo_03 (v2) (version 2) | ecosystem: Host-associated > Mammals > Digestive system >...
CGCCGAAAGGCAGCGGTTCGATGCGTTGTGCATGTGCTTTGACTCCTATCAGGAGGAACAACAGTATACTGAATATCGCCAGAGCTATTGCTGCGGCAACTAATTTGTTGGTTTTCATACTAAAAATATATTCTATAGGTTATCATTATCGCTGAATTACTTTTTGGGGTTGCGCACAACTCGTTGTAGGGACAAGCGGTAGGGCTGAACATGGTGAACCACCGCGGGACCATTCCCAAGACGCCCGGTATGCGCGACATGCTCATGCCTACGTCGATAAGCAAACAGGACGTGATGGGAGGCAAAGCCACATCGAAATACATTCTGCTTTTGCCCACCTGTCCGCCAAACAGCCCTTTGTCGGTTTTAGAAAAGCGCAGCGACGCGTTGTAGTCTGAGGCCGAGGCTGTTAGGCTTACGAATAAGAGCAACTGTATGAGGACGCGTTTCATGTTCTTTCATTTCTTCGTTCAACATATCTTCAAACTGCTCCACCGACGATGCAAGGCTGTATTTTCTGCCTGCGAGGCGGTACTGCTCTTCCATATACTTGCGTTCCCCCGGATGGTCCAACCAGTAGTCGATAGCGCGTGCCAGGTCTTTCGGGTCGCCGGGAATGAAGAGGCTGCGGCCATCAAGCGCAAACTGCGGCGTGGCGCTGACGTGACTGTTGGCAATGACGGGTACGAGACCGGTGGCAAACGCTTCGATGCATGAGATAGCTTCGCTTTCCATATCGGAGGCGTGAACGTAGAGGTCGGTATCCAGCAGGTTCTCAATCAGTTCGTCGCGACCTACGTAGATAAACTGCGGCTGATGGCGGAGGTCTTTGCCAAGCTCCACATAGTGGTTGTATTCGGGTCCGCGTCCGGCGAAGACGAGCTGTATGCGGTCAGCATACTTGCTGTACTTGACGGCGTTGATGATGACATCCTGGCGCTTCTCTTGTGACAGACGGCCTATCATCATGATCTTGAAGACACCATCCTTCTGGCTGACAGACTGGCTTTTCCTGATAGCTTTCTTTCGTTCTCCGGCAGCCATAAAAGCGTCTTGGATGCCATTGGAGATAGGGTGCATTTTCGCCTTGTAGTTGCGACTGATTATTTCGTTAGCCATGAATTGCGACGGCGTATGTACATGCGTAAACTTGCTGTAAATTGCCTTACGAAAACCACGGTAGATGGCATTGTTGACCCATCCCACTTTACCCAGACTGATAGAAGAAGTGATATTCTCCGGCTGGATATGGAAAGCGGCTGTGGCCGGTTTACCCAAGCGGTCCGCCATCTTTTTGGTAGCCGATGTGAGGGGGAAAGGCATGAAGCAATGTACTATATCCGACCATTCTACGGCTTTACGAATAACTCGCTCGTCCGGCTGTGCGAAACGGAAACCGTGCTTGTGCACCAGGCCGTCGAAAGGATGGTGGTGTCTCTCCCGGAGAATATACTTGTCCGCTGCCGGTTCTTCATCGGCGCAAAGAATACGGACTTCGTGGCCACGCTCACGTAACTGATCTGCGTAACGTTGTGCAGAGATAGAGGTACCGTTGTTGTTGGTTTGGTACGTGTCGATTACAAACAAGATTTTCATACTAGTGCATTTTTTGTTGTTAAACATCTGCGGCTCTATACCGCTCATTTTTAAATCCGCTGCAAAGGTATTGCTAATTATTGACATAGCATTTGTCTAAAAAATGCACAAATTATTCTAATTTTAAGAAAATAATTTGGTAGTATCAAAAAATTGTTGTATCTTTGCACCCAAATTGTTCTGATTCGCATATGAAAAACGACAACGAAAACACTATTTTGACAGACCACTCCGTATTTAAGTGGCATAGTTTTTTACCTGGAGAGACTTCGGTGGATGACCTTTCTATCTCCAAATTCCATGGAAGTGTGGCTAAATTATTCAACTATATTCACCCCGAACAATACTTCGTGCCGTGTTATTGCATCCAGATTGTCACAAGCGGCTCATTAACAGCATACATTAACAACCAGCACTACGAGCTCAACGCCAATAGCGGGTACATCGTTATGCCGGATTTTCTGTTGGTGAAACAGGATCCATCAGATGATTATGTAGAGATGTATATCATGACGTTCTCGCGCAAGTTCGCCAAAGAGATGAAGATGACCTTCAAACTGGCGCAGATTGCACAGGTTTATGCGAGGCCTGTATGGACGATACCGGAGCATAAGACGCAACGGGTTATTCATTATTTTGAATTGCTGCGGGAGGTTGTGGATGACAAGAACCGGGAAGCGGCCTTGCATTTGGTCTATTCCTTCTTTGAGTATCTGGCGGGCGGCACGCAATTTGACAAACAGGTGAATCCGTCTCTCACGCGTGAAGAGAAAATTACAGGGCGTTTCCTGGCATTAGTGGACGAGCATTGCGAACAACAGCATTCGCTGGACTGGTACGCATCGGAGATGTGTCTTTCTACGCGTTATGTGGCAAACACGGTCAAGCAAACCTTGGGTATCAACGCCAGTACATGTATAGAGAATGCACTTATGCAGCGAAGCAAGACACTCCTGTATACCACGAACAAGTCCATACAGGAAATCGCCGAACTGCTCGGGTTTCAGAACCAAAGCCATTTCGGTACGTTCTTCAAGCGCCACGAGGGTATGAGTCCTGCGGCCTTTAGAAAGCAGAAATAGAAAGCAAGAACATCACCAGGTATTCGCGCTAACTTCTTCGCGTGTGCGCGCCCGCGTTTTCATAAAGTTCGCAGGTGAGCAGTATCTTTGCGGCGGTTTTGCGTTCTTTGACATACAAAAAAAAGACCGCCCATCACGGCGGTCCTCTTGATTAGCTTATCATGTTACTGGGATGTACTCTATGCGAGCATACCTTTCACTTTTCACTTTTCCCCTTGCCTTTGGCAATGATTTCCAGACATTTCTCTTTCGTCAGCGTGGCGATGTTGGTGCCGCGGGGGATCTTGTAGTTGGCGTCACCCTGCTTGATGTAGGTACCGTAGCGGCCGTTCAGCACCAAGATGTCGTCAAACGTGTGGAGCGGTACTGCCGGCGCTTGCTTCTCTGCCAACAGCTGCTCCGCCTCCTCTTTGGTGATATGTAGCGGGTCGATATGCTTGGGGATGCTCACGTACTCCGTGCCAAAACGCACGTACGGACCGTATTTGCCCTTGCCTACTGTCAACTCCTTGCCGTCTTTCTCGCCCAACACGTACGGCAGCGTGCGCTCCAACAGCAGCAACGCATCCTGCAGCGTCAGGGTGTAGATGGATTGACCTTTCTGCAGCGAAGCGAAGCTCGGCTTCTCGTCGCTGTCCGTGCTGCCCAACTGTACCAGCGGGCCATTCTTGCTGATCTTGGCATACACGGGCTTGCCCGTTGTCGGGTCCGTGCCCAACAGGCGTCCCGGCTCTTTGCCGCTCGGCACGTCTTCCACCGACTTGTGGAACGGGTGGTAGAACTTGTCAATCACACGCACCCAGTTGGCTTTGCCTTTGGCTATCTTGTCGAAATCTTCTTCTATCTTCGCGGTGAAATCGTAGTTGAGAATATCGGGGAACTCCTTCACCAGGTAATCATTGGTGGCGCGGCCCAGGTCTGTAGGCAACAGCTTGCCGTTGTCGGCTCCTAACATCTCCGACTTGGTCTTGTCCGCTATCTTGCCGTTCTTCAGCGTCAGCACGTTCACTTCCTGCTTCTTGCCCTGCACATTGCCCCTCTCCACGTAGTGGCGCTGCTGGATGGTCTCGATGGTAGGCGCATACGTGGCAGGACGGCCGATGCCCAACTCCTCCATCTTCTTCACGAGCGAACCTTCGTTATACCGCTGCGGGGCTTTGCTGTACGACTCGGCCGCCACCACCTCTTTCGAGGTCAGCGTCAGGCCTGTCTCCACCTGCGGCAACTGATGCGTACCGCCTTCCTGCTCGTCGTCCGCTGCCTGCACATAAGCGCGCATGAAGCCGTCGAACAGCACCACCTCGCCTGTGGCTACAAACAGGTACGGCTGCGTGTCCATACCCACTTCCACGCGGGTGGTCTCCACCTTGGCGTCTGCCATCTGCGATGCCACGGCACGCTTCCAGATGAGTTCGTACAGGTGCTTCTCGTCCTGCGAACCACTCACGGTGCGCTGGTTCATATACGTGGGACGAATAGCTTCGTGCGCCTCCTGTGCGCCCTTGGTGTTCGTCTTGAAGTTACGCGACTTGTGGTACTTGCTGCCGTACAGATCCAGCACCTCCTGCTTGGCGGTGGCTATCGCCAGCGAGGACAGGCTCACCGAGTCCGTACGCATATAGGTGATCTTACCGGCTTCGTAGAGCGACTGCGCCACGCGCATCGTCTTCGCTACGGGGAAATGCAGTTTACGCGCCGCTTCCTGCTGCAGCGTAGAGGTGGTGAACGGCGGAGCAGGTGTCTTCACGCCCGGCTTCTTCTGCACGTCGCGCACGCTGAACGTGGCATGCTTGCATTGCTCTAAGAACGCCAACGCTTCGCTTTTCTCCGCAAAACGGTGGTTGAGTTCCGCCTTGAAAACCACGTCCTCACCCTGGGCGTTTTTCCCGATGAAATCGGCGGTTACGCGATAGGATGCCGAGGTCTGGAACTCCTCAATCTCGCGTTCACGCTCCACGATCAGACGCACGGCTACCGACTGCACACGACCGGCACTCAGTCCTGTGGTAATCTTTTTCCACAGCACCGGCGACAACTCAAAACCCACGATGCGGTCCATCACGCGACGGGCCTGCTGGGCGTTTACCAGATTATAGTCGATATCACGCGGATGCTCGATGCCATACTTCACTTCGGTGGGAATCACTTCGTGGAAAACGACACGCTTGGTCTTCTCGTCCGGCAGCTCCAACACCTCTTTCAGGTGCCAGGCAATAGCCTCTCCCTCACGGTCGGCATCACACGCCAACCATACCATATCGGCTTTCTTCGCCTCTTTCTTCAGCGAATGAACGAGCTGCTCTTTGTTCTCTTCTATCACGTAGTGAGGCGTGTAACCATGCTCCAAATCGATGCCCATGCTATTCTTGCCAAACCCTTCTATATCTCGAACATGGCCCTTGCAGCCCAGCACACGATACTCTTTTCCGAGAATCTTTGAAATGGTGTCTGCCTTTCCCGGCGACTCTACTATTACTAAATTATCCATATATATAATAAGGTGTCATCAAAAACGGCTGCAAAGGTACTGCTATTTTTTGGATTGACAAAATTTTTTCAGAAAAAAATCCACTTTAGCATTTTTCTTTTGGTTATATACAAATTTATTTGTATCTTTGCAAAAAATTTTTATAGCATGACTCTCAAAGGTTCTCTTTCCGGCAAAAATGTGCTTGTCAAACTCCTTTTTTGGTTTGGCATCATGGCGCTTCTCACCTCCGTCACCCTGGTGCTGTGGGCACTCCTCGTCGCCGACAAACAAAGCGTCAGCACGCTCAAACTCCTGCAGGTGCTCCAGACCTTCTCCGTCTTTGTCCTGCCTGCTCTGATGGCGGCCTGGCTCTGGGCTGAAAAGCCGCTACAGTGGCTGCATTTGGATAGAGGTTTCTCGTGGCAACTCGCAGTCTTAGTGCCGCTAACCGTGCTTATCCTGTCGCCCGCCATCAATATGCTAAGCGTTATGAATCAGCATATTGAACTGCCGTCATTCATGGCAGACATCGAGCAGTCGCTACGCGAGAAAGAGGACCAAGCCACGTGGCTCACCGAACTCTTTGCCCGCGTGGATACCGTGCCGGCGTTGCTTCTGAACCTGCTTATCATGGCGGTTCTTCCCGCCTTGGGTGAGGAGTTGTGTTTCCGCGGCACGTGCCAGGGTCTGTTCCCTCAGTCGCGTCCGCACGTGGCTATCTGGTGTACCGCTATCCTCTTCTCTGCGATACACTTCCAGTTCTACGGCTTCATTCCGCGTATGCTCTTAGGCGCGCTGTTGGGTTATCTGCTGTACTGGAGCGGGTCGCTCTACCTGCCGATGCTGGCACACGCCACCAACAACGCCATCGCTGTGGTGTGCTACTATATGGTGGAAAAGGGATGGATTACCGACGAAGCGGTAGATACTCTCGGAAGCGGCGACACCCTGTGGGTGGGATTGCTCAGCCTTGCGCTGGGCCTGCTTGGGGTGTATTGGATTTGGCGAAGCGCCGCTCGGCCACAATCATCAACGCCTCCTCTTTCAGCGCCTCGGGAATAGCGATATTGCGTAGTTGCAAACTGCGTAACCAGCCTGCCACATCTTGTGGCTGGAGGGTGGTGAAAACCTCGTTGAAATCGAGCAAATCCTGCTCACTGTAGTCTTCTTCGGGCACGCCGACAAGGTGGTCCAGTTCTTCGTCTTCGTAGTAGATGATTTCGGGCTTGGTGGTGAGCAGACTCTCGCGCTCGCATACGGCATGCCGCCCGCAGCACTCGTCATCCACCGGCACGCGCACCAATCGCTCCGGCGAGGGGGAGGAGGTGTCGCTAGTCTCCCTAGTCCCACTAGTCGAACTAGTAGTACTAGTGCGCTTTTTGCGCTCACGCCACTCCATGAGGATGAGCGTGAGCAGGCCTAAGCCCAGGAATCCTGCTAAGATAAAGAGATTTTCCATCCGCTACTCGTTTGGTTTGTGCGTCAGTCGTTCGTTTAGTGCGTTCCTCGTTCGTTTAGTGCGTCAGTCGTTCGTTTAGTGCGTCACGTGTTTGGTTTGTCCTTTACTCGTTTACGGCGTCTTCTTCTACTACGAGGTTGCCGATGATGAAGTTCTGGCGCTCGGCGGTGTTCTTGCCCATGTAGAAGGCCATGAGGTCAGCGACGGCGTCTTCCTTGCGGAGTGTGACTTGGTCGAGGCGTATGTTCTTGCCAATGAAGCCCTTGAACTCGTCCGGCGATATCTCACCCAAGCCTTTGAATCGGGTGATTTCCGGCGCGGGTTTGAGTTCCTCTATCGCCTGCAGCCTCTCCTCTTCGGAGTAGCAGTAGCGCGTCTCTTTCTTGTTCTTCACGCGGAAGAGCGGCGTTTGCAGGATATACACGTGGCCTTTCTTGACGAGGTCGGGGAAGAACTGGAGGAAGAACGTGAGCATGAGCAGACGGATGTGCATGCCGTCCACATCAGCATCGGTGGCGATGACCACCTTGTTGTAGCGCAGGTCGTCGAGGCCTTCTTCGATATTCAGGGCAGACTGCAGGCAGTTGAACTCCTCGTTCTCATATACCACTTTCTTGGTCAGCCCGTAACTGTTGAGCGGCTTGCCGCGGAGCGAGAACACGGCTTGCGTATCTACGTTGCGGCTCTTGGTGATGGAGCCGGAGGCCGACTGTCCCTCAGTGATGAAGATGCAACTCTCGTCGCGGAGGTCGTCCTTGCTGTCCTTGGAGGCGTATTGGGGCTTACTGTCGTTGTAGTGGATGCGGCAGTCGCGCAGTTTGGGGTTGTTCACGAGGTTTTTCTTGGCTCGCTCCCGCGCCTGCTTGGTCACGCCTGCGATGGCCTTACGCTCGCGCTCGCTGTCTTGGATTTTCTGCAGCATCACCTGTACCACCTCCGGGTGCTTGTGGAGGTAGTTGTCCAGTTCGCGCTTCACGAAGTCGTTGACGAACTTGTTGACGCTGACGCTGCCTTCCTCGTTCGACATGTCTTTCGAACCTAATTTTACCTTCGTCTGGCTCTCGAAGACGGGCTCCTGGACGTTGATGGCGATAGCGCCCACCACGCCGTTGCGGATGTCGGCGAGGTCCATGTTCTTGTTGAAGAACTCCTTGATAGTCTTACCGATAGCCTCGCGGAAGGCTGCCTGGTGCGTACCGCCCTGGATGGTGTGCTGACCGTTGACAAAGGAGAAATACTGGTCGTTGTTCTGGTCGGTATGCGTGAGGGCTATCTCGATGTCCTCGCCGCTGAGGTGGATGATAGGATAGAGCGGGTCCACGTCCATGTTCTCCGTAAGGAGGTCGAAAAGGCCGTTCCTGGAGTGGAATTTCTGCCCGTTGAAACTGAGCGTCAGGCCCGAGTTGAGATACGCGTAGTTGCGCATCATTGTCTCGATGAAATCGGCGCGAAACGTATAGTTTTCGAATAGTCCTTTGGTGGCGTCGGGCTCAAATTCTATCATCGTGCCACGGGGGGTGTTGTCGGTGTTGTCGATGACCCCGGAGTCGCTGAGCAGTTTGCCCTGCTTGAACTCCACGCGGCGCGTCTTGCCCTCGCGATACGCCTGCACGACGAAGTGCCAACTTAGGGCGTTCACGGCTTTGGTACCCACGCCGTTGAGTCCGACGCTCTTCTTGAATGCCTTGGTGTCGTACTTGCCGCCGGTGTTGAGGATGGAGACAGCGTCCACCATCTTGCCCAGAGGTATGCCGCGGCCGTAGTCGCGTACGCGCACTACGCCGTGCTCTTTGCCTGTCTCCACCTGCACCTCTATCACCTTGCCTTCGCCCATGCGGAACTCGTCGATAGAGTTGTCGATGGTCTCCTTGATGAGCACATAGATGCCGTCGTCGGAGTGGCTGCCGTCACCGAGCTTACCGATATACATACCGGGACGGCGGCGGATATGTTCGCGGTCATCCAGGTGGATAATGTTGGCGTCGCCGTACGAGGCACTCGCACCCGACTCCAACCCTTGTTCGTTTTGCAGTAAATCTTCCTTTGCCATAACGCTTTCTAAATCGGGTGCAAAGTTACAACTTTTTTTTCAAATGTGCAAGAACAGGGCTGAAATTCCTCAAAATTTCGCCCCTAAATAGCGATTTTCGCCCCAAAAATGCCGAAATTGTCCCTAACACGCCGAATAAAGCACAAAAATTTGGTCATGTGAACACTTTTTTGTACCTTTGCACCGTTTTTCAGTGTAACTAACACGAAGGTACAATAGATATGGAACATTTAACAACACCAACCAAGCACATTTTTACGTACATCAACAAGTCCATCAAAGAGGGCTGGAACAATCCCGGTTTCTCGGACTTCGGTGAGAACGTAAACTATACATACGGAGAAATAGCTACGCAAGTGGCTAAGTTGAATCTGTATTTCGAGCTCGCGGGCATACATAAAGATGAGAAAATCGCCTTCTGCGGAGGTAACTCCTCCAACTGGGGCATCAGTTTCCTCTCGGTGCTTGCCTACGGAGCCGTAGCAGTGAGCATTTTGCCCGATTTCACCGGACCTGACGTAGAGAAACTGGTTAACCACTCTGACTCGCAGATCCTGATAGCCGGACCCGTTGTGGCGGGCAAGATCAACCCGAAGAACATGCCTAACGTGAAAGCCATCATCGGCATGAAGGATTTCTCGGTCATCTACGCCAAGAGCGACGAGTATCAGAAGGCTTTCGACAACCTGGAAGCCGCGTTCAAAGCCAAGTATCCCAACGGCTACACGGCTGCCGACGTGAACTACCGCGACGACAATCTGGACGACCTGGCGCTCATCAACTACACGTCCGGCACCACGTCCGACCCGAAGGGTGTGATGCTGACTTATCGCAGCCTGTCCACCAACTGTACGTTCGGTCTGGAGCATATCCCCAACAGCCCGAAGGACAATATCGTGTCGATGCTGCCGCTGGCGCACATGTTCGGTATGATGTTTGAGTTCATCTACCAACTCGCAGGCGGTACGCACGTATTCTTTATAACGCGCTTGACCACGCCCGTGCTCATGAAGGCGTTCCACGACTGCCATCCGTACCTGATTCTTACGGTGCCTCTGGTGCTGGAGAAGATATACGCCAAGAAGATTAAACCGATGATTAGCAAGCCGTTGGTGCGCATCCTGTGGCATGTGCCCGGCATCGGCGGTATCATCAAGAAGAAAGTGCGTGAAGGTCTGATTGAAGCCTTCGGCGGCAAGTTGCACACGCTCATCATCGGCGGTGCGGCACTGAACGGCGAGGTGGAGAAATGCCTGATGGACGTAGGTTTCCCGTTCATGGTGGGCTACGGCATGACCGAGTGCGGTCCGCTGATTGCCTACGTGCCCTGGCAGGAGTTTGTGGCGCACAGCTGCGGACAGATCGTGGACCGTATGGAGCTGAAGATTGACTCCCCCGACCCGCACAAGATCGTGGGTGAGATTATGGTTCGCGGCGAGGCCAATATGTTGGGTTACTACAAGAACGAAGAGGCCACCAAAGCGGTCATCGACGAGGAGGGTTGGTTGCACACCGGCGACCTCGGAACTATCGATGAAATCGGCAATATTTTCATCAAAGGCCGCAACAAGAACATGATTTTGGGTCCCTCCGGACAGAACATCTATCCCGAAGAGATAGAGGACAAAATCAACAGTCTGGACCTGGTGGCTGAGTCGATCGTGGTGCCGCGCAAGCATTGGACGACGGCAGACGGCAGAAAAGGCGAAGGTTTTGCGCTGGTGGCACTCATCTATCCCGACCCCGAGATGGAGAACAGTCCGCTGCTGGAGGGCAAGACGATGGAAGAGAAGCTCCGCGAAGAGATGGCTACCATCAACACGCAACTGCCTAACTACAGCCACATTATGGACATTGAGATTCGTAAGGAAGAGTTTGAGAAGACTCCAAAGCGCTCCATCAAGCGTTTCCTGTACAGCTGAGCAGGCGCTTCCTATAGTTGATCATCCGTTGCACGATTGCGAGTGCATGCGGATAACCCACCGGGTATTTCCGTTTTCAGTGCCCGGTATCGCAAATAAATAAATAGTGTTAGTGAGGAATGAGGCGAGTCGGGAGACCCGCCCATTCTGTTTTAACGAGAGAGCATCACATGATGCCGGGAGTTACGTCCATTCGGATAGGACAAAAGGGTGCTGCTTGAGCAGGCAGGCTTGGACAAAGGAATCGCGTTTTTTGTACAGCTTACACTTGCCGGTCAAAGACAGATTACTTTCTGCGGTTTGATTGGCAAAACGTTCCATATA
>Ga0310786_10011745_pt1 | contig 10899 bp, 10 predicted proteins | sample AusTroGonzalo_MG_FD_203881 | JGI IMG/M metagenome (GOLD analysis project Ga0310786, IMG submission 203881) | Bovine rumen microbial communities from tropical cattle in Woodstock, Queensland, Australia - Gonzalo_03 (v2) (version 2) | ecosystem: Host-associated > Mammals > Digestive system >...
TGGCCGGTATTTCGACGACGAGGTTCTCAAGTACGCTCATTGCGATTCCTTTCAGTCGGTTCTACTTCTTCGGAGCGGTTGACCAGAACACGTTGGCCCAGCCGCCTGCGCCCACCATGAACTGCTGGGCGATTTCACCGGGATTCGTGGGTTTCTGGACGTCGCAAGCAGGACCACATTCGCGCACGCTTCCCGGTGCCTGCTCTCGATTAGGGACCGATTCGGCCTCGCTCGTGGTCACGCCCGTGGCGTGCTCCAGGGCAAAGATCGCGGCGCCAAGGGCGCCCATGACCTGCGGGTGCTCGGAGAGCTGCGCAAGCTTCACGCCGAGCGTCTTCTCAAGCGCAAGTGCAAGGCCCCTGTTCTGCGCGCATCCGCCCGTGAGCACCACTTCCTCTTCGAGGCCGACCTTCAGGATCATGCCCTTGATGCGGCGGGCGATCGAATCGCACACGCCCGAGCAGATGTCCTCGATCGGAACGTTGTTGTTGACAAGCGTGATGACTTCGCTCTCTGCGAACACGCTGCACTGCTTGGAAATGCGGCAGGGCTTGTCGGACTTGAGCGCGTTCTCGGAAAGCTCGGTGAGCGAGATGCCCAGCACGCGGGCGATCACTTCGAAAAAGCGTCCCGTGCCGGCCGAGCAGCGGTCGTTCATCTGGAAGTCGAGCACGCGTCCGCGCCCGTTGAGCAGAATCACCTTGCAGTCCTGGCCGCCGATGTCGACGATCGTGCGCGCCTGGGGCTGCAGCGTGTGTGCGCCGAGCGCATGGCAGGAAATCTCGGAGATGTCCTCGTCCTTGGCCTTGAAGTTGTTGCGCCCGTATCCGGTCGCGATCAGATAGTCGATCTTCGTGTCCTCGGGCAGCCCTGCGGCCTTGAACGCCCCGGCGCGGGCCGCTGCGGCCGTCTTCTCAGGCCCGCCCTGGGAGGGCACGATCGACCAGCCGAGAATCTTGCGGTTCTCATCGATCAGCATCAGCTTGCCCGTGGTCGACCCCAGATCCAGTCCACCGTAAATAGCCATGTCTGTAGTTCCTTGTATTGAAAATGGCGGTGGGAGAATGCTAGTCGACTCACCCTACCGCCGTTGTGTCCGGGAGCAAGAAACTCCCGGACAAATTTCCTGGACTGACGCAGGCCTACTGCTGAGAGGCAGGCTTGAAGCCGGCAGCCGACAGGAAGTTGCTGATGTCGTTCTTGACGCGGTCAAGCGGCGTGTAGCGCTCGTCGAACAGGCTCGTGGTCAGGGCGAGCAGCGGCACTCCGGAGTCGCGGCAGCAGCGCTTCAGGAACTGCGTCGTGCCGGACTGGTCCTTGTGGCCCATGTGGCCCGAGAAGATCACGGCATTGCAGTTGTAGTCGGCGATCATGGAGTTGACGTCCTCCTGGAAGACGTCGACCCAGCCGCGGCCCTGACGGATCATCGGCACTTCAGCCGTCATGCGGCTCGCCAGGCCGACGAACATCTCGTGCTCGTCCGTGGTGTTGATCTCGACGTACGGGGCGGCATTGCCCTGGAAGCTCTGCACGACCACGGCGTTCCATTCCTTGGCGAGCCATTCGCCGATCGCACCGTTCCAAAGCGGATCAAGGTCAGGCCAGAGAATGCGGACCTGCTCGTTCATGACGGGACCGACGTGGTTCTCGACGTTGGCCTTGGCGGCGCCAAGCATCATGCCCATCAGTTCGGTGGCCGCCTTGTTGCCGGCGGGCAGGTGCTGGGTCAGCGGCCAGCACACCTCGGGCACGACAAAGGAAGGCAGCGGGGCCGGGCTTGCCATCATGCACTTGCACAGCTCCTTCTGGATCATGTACTGCTTGTTGGTCTCGCGCACGACCTCTGCGAGCTTTTCGAACTTGTACTCAACGCCGCAGGTCTTCTCGAGGAACCGCACGAGCTCATAAAGCTGCGAGGCCACGTACTCGAAGTCCTCGCGCGTGTGGCCGTAGGACGGATCGATGCCGTAGCAGGGCACGTCGCGGAAGTACTTGGTGCGCTTGAAGGCCTGGTGCAGCATGACCTGGCCGTCGCAGGGCTCTTCCATGGCCACGAACGCGTTGGGACGCGGATGCAGGCAGTTCTCAACCGAGTACACGGCATAGCGCACGAGCGAGCAGATGTTCTGGTCGAGCGGGAAGCTATCGCAGGCCTTGGCATCGGCATAGTCCGTGAAGCCCAGGTGCATCATGAGGTCGACCACGGGGTTGAAGGCGAGGATGCCCATGCCCGAATAGAGCTCATGGCAGTTGCCGTACCAGGTCATCACCATCGGCCGGCCGGTGAGCGCGCGGTCGATCTTTTCCTGGTTGTACTCGATGAACAGCTGGAACAGGCGCATCACGATGGGGTTCTGCTGCTCGGCCGGAGCCTTGCTCATCATGTCCAGGATCCCCTTCAGGCGATCGATGTACTCCTGAACTCGGGTCAGACCCTTGCGCATGCCTTCGTCGAATTGGGCAAATTTATCAGTCATTGTTTTCTCCTAACTTTTTGCGATTCGATGCGTACTTTTACGCTCTGGCAGGCAGGCTCTCAAGGAACGCCTGCAGGCGGGTGCGCAGCTGCCCCTCGCCCGTGAGGATGTAGCCCACCTCAAGCTGCAGATGCGGCACGCCCTGCTCCTTCAGGTAGTCAAGCAGCATGAACTGCTCGAAGGCCCACAGGTCGCAGAAGGCGACGCGGGCGGAAATGATGCCCTGCGCGTTGAACTCCTTCATCACCTGCACGTAGTGCGCAAGGCGCTCGTCCTGGGTGCCGAACACGCGCGGCATCGGCGTGCGGTCCCAGAAGTAGAAGTGCTTGATGTTTTCCAGGGGATCGCCCTCTTCGGGGATCATCACGCCAGCGGTCCACACGCCCGCGACGAGCGAGTCGGTCACGATCATCGCGTCTTCGCTCTCGAGCACTTCGGAGAGGTCGGAGCGGTCGGCGTGATGCGTGGCAAACATCAGGCGGTACTTCGGACGGACATATTCGCCGCCAGCCTTGAGCTCGGCGATGAGCGCCTCAAGCTTGTCATTGGCCACCTTGCGGGGCACAGAGCGGATCGTCATCAGCACGTCGGCGATCTCGGCTCCGTCGATGTAGACGTCGTCACCCTTTCTGAGGTCATACAGGGCGGAGATCAGGCGGCGCGAGCGGTTGCTTTCGCGGATGGCCGCAAGCAGCTTCTCGGGGGTGATCTTCACGCCGAAGCGCTCTTCGGTCTTGGCGACGAGCCCGTTGATTTCCTTGCGATAGAAATCGTAGGCGCTCTCGGAGCGCTTCTTGGGCAGATAGAAGAAACTGTAGGCGGGCGAGCCCTTGACGAACTCGATCCAGTTGTCAAAGATGCGGCGCTGGTGGTCGCAGTTGTTGTAGAACACGGCGCCGTCCAGGAACTTGTACTGCGTGTCCAGGATCTGGTTGAAGATGGCGCGGGTGTACTCGCAGGTGAGCTGCTTGAAGTACGCGTCGGCAAGTTCCGTGCCGTCGGTGCCCGTGCCGCGCAGCGCATAGGTCATCACGCCGGCAGCCTCAAGGATCTCCAGCGGGGTGTCGGGGTCAAGACAGCCGACGACCTTGCCGCCGTTTGCCTTGAATTGGCGAACCTCTTCGTTCTCGATGTCCACAGCGGTCTTTCTGAACCAGTCAAGAACCGGTGTCGCTTTCGTTCTCTTCATTCGCTTCTCCTTTTAACGATTCGGCTTCCGGGCGGTGGCATCCTGGCAGAATGCGCCTGCCGGAATCCGGGCATGGGGCTGACTCCCTCGCAGAACCGATCCCACAGACCGGAAGAGCCGGTCAGGCATACGCCAAAAGACCTAGTTCAAAAGGAGTCTCCTGCTAAGAGTGAATTTATCCATAGAACACAAATCAAATCGTCGTCTGCCAAACATATTTGCCGTCACACGAAAAAGAGTTTTTTCACACTAATTCCAAAGGCTAGAATCCCTCCCATAAAAACTGAAAACAGTCTCAAAAAATTTTCATGAAACTCACCTTTGAACCGGTCACGCTGCGGTCCCTGCCCGCACTCAAGGAATTCCTGCCTGCCGGAGGCACGGGCGACTGCAATCTCTCGCCCGCCGTGCTCGTCAGCCTGGCGCAGAAAAAGGACACCTTCTTTGCCATCCATGACGGAGCGCTTTTCATCAAGTGGCGCCCCCGCTCTGTGATGCCAGAGGTGTTCTGCTGGCCGATCGGAAAAGTGGCGGACGCCGCCCTCATTGAAGAATTCGAGGATTTCCTCCTCAGTTCAGGCCACGAGGTGCTCCTTTACGGAAACATCCAGACGATCGTCCGGGAGCTGGGAGAAATCCTCCCCTACCGGAACTTTTCCATCTTCTCGACAAACGCCTGGTGGGACTATCTCTACGATCGCGAGACGATTGCCGCGCTTGCCGGCCGCCCGATGCACAGAAAGCGCAACTTCGTGCGGCGCTTTTACAGCGCGCACCCGAATGCGAGGGTGCTTCCCCTCGCCGCCGGGCTTCAGGCGCCGTGCCTGACGTATCTTGAACGCTGGCTCTCCGGGCGCGAGTCAAGCGACAATCTCGAGGCGGAAAAAAAGGCGATCGAGTTCGCCTTCGGACATTTCGATGAGCTGGGCCTGCAGGGTGCCGTGCTGATGGAGGACGAGACGGTCTTCGGATTCACCTACGGCGCCGAGTGCGCGCCGGGCATATTTGCCATCCACGTTGAAAAGGCCGAAAAGGAGTGCGTGGGCGCATATCCAGCGCTCTCCAGCGGCTTTGCCGCGCTGCTGCCCGGGCAGATCACGCTGCTCAATCGCGAGGAGGACCTCGGCGTCTCGGGGCTGCGCAAGGCCAAGCAGGACTGGTCGCCCGTGCGCATGCTTGAAAAGGGCTATGTGCGCCTGATGCCCGGCGAGTACTAACCGGCCGCCCGAGGGGCTACACTTGGGGATACGCTCTCATCCCGCGAGGTATTCATCATGGGCTTTATCTTTGCACCCCCGCCCCAGGCGGTTCTCCCCATCGCCGGCGAACCCGAAGCGCTCTTTCCGCTGCGCCGCGTGTTTCTCATCGGTCACAACTATGCCGCCCACAACAAGGAACTCGGCGCTCCTGACGATCCGGTCATCTTCTTGAAGCCCGTGGACGCGGTTGTTCCTGTCCCCGAAGGACAGCTCGCGGACATCCCCTATCCGCCGATGAGCCAGAACTTCCAGCACGAGATCGAGCTTGTGGTGGCGCTCAGGGCGGGTGGCAGAAACATCTCCGAAGCACAGGCCGCAGAGTGCATCTACGGCTATGCGGTCGGCATCGACTTCACGCGCCGCGACTGGCACTTCACGATGCGCGACAAGGGCCAGCCCTGGGAAAAGGGCAAGACCTGCGACGCAGCGCTTCCGGTGACGGCGGTCAGAAAGGCCGAGGACGTGGGCTCGATCGAGGACCTTCAAATCTGGCTCGACGTGAACGGCGTCCGCAAGCAGGAAGGCTCGACCGCCCAGATGATGCACAGCGCCGCGAAACTCATCGCGCACCTGTCGACGTTCTGGGAGCTCAAGGCGGGCGACATCGTCTTCACCGGCACTCCGAAGGGCGTCGGCCCCGTGCAGGTGGGAGACGTCCTTCAGGGCGGCATTGACAAGGTGGGCTCGATCTACGCAAGGATCATCTAGCCGCACAGACAGCCTTCCCAAGGCCTGCTGCCGGGAACCGTCCCGCGGTCCCCGGCATTTTTGCGGGCAAAAAGAAACCCGGGGCAGAACACCTCACCCCGGGCCCGGCGGATCGATTCCCGATCCGGACGCACTCGCTTTAGTACGTCATCATCGGCGCAAGAGTCTTGGCCTCTTCGACCATCTTGGCGATTTCCTTTTCAACCGGAACGCGGCCCACGATCTTGTGTGCGGCATTCACTTCGGCGCACTTGGCGGCAAGATTCGCCGGCACGCGGTGCGCAAGTTCCTTGACCGTGTCAACGCCGGCCTTCTCGAGCAGCTCGGAAAACTGCGGGCCGATGCCCTTGATGCGCATCAGATCGGCGTGGTTGGTCCACGTGAGGATCAGCTTCTCGGAAATTCCGGTCGCTTCGGCCAGAGCCTTGCGGCCTGCAGGCTTGCAGCACTTCTCAAGGAGCACAGCAGTGTCGGGAACACCGGCATCGAGCAGCTTCTTGGCATACACCTCGCCAATTCCTTCCACATCAATGATCTTGTAAACAGTCATAGCCTTAGGCCTCCTTCGATCAAGTCACGGGATAACGGACAAGGCTCACGAACACCAGCCTTGCTCTCATGGCAAAAATACCACTTTTACAGGATCACAACAACTCTCGAACGCAACGAGCGCGCGCCCTGAGCAAAAAGCGGGAGCCGGACGCTGCGTCCCGACCCCCGCCCTGCCGCCGGCCAGGCGCCGGCCGGTCAGATCTTCATGATCTTCTCGCGATAGTACTTGAGCTCGGCGATCGAATCGAGAATGTCGGACAGTGCGAGGTGCTTCGTGCTCTTCTGGAATCCGGCGGCAACCTCGGGGTTCCAGCGGCGGGCGAGTTCCTTCAAGGTCGACACGTCGATGCTTCTGTAGTGGAAGTACTCCTCCAGGCGGGGCATCCAGCGGGCCATGAAGCGGCGGTCCTGCCCGATCGTATTGCCGCACATCGGGCTCTTGCCGGGTCCGACGAAACGCGCAAAATCCGCAAGGCACAGGTCAGTTGCCTGCTCCTCGTCGATCGTGCTTTCAAGGACGCGATCAGTGAGGCCCGAAGCACCGTGATGCGTTGTGTTCCACTCGTCCATGTGCGTCATCGTCCAGTGGTCCTGGTGAATGGCGATCACCGGACCCTCGTGGATGATGTTGAGCTGGGAATCGGTGATCACGGCCGCTATTTCAATCACGCGGTTCACCTCGGGCTGCAGCCCGGTCATTTCCATGTCAATCCAGATGAGATTGCTGTCGCTGTACTTGGGATCTTTCTGGCTCATGAAACTCAATTTGGGATCTGTCTGGGTCATAATGCTCAATTCCGGTGCAAACGCGAATGCATTGCCCGCTGATAAACTAGAATGTTGCAGACCCGTCCGGCTGTCGGGCGGGAGACTGGCCTATTGTACGCCTGGAAGACCGATTTCCTTCATGACATTCCATTTCACAGAACCCGGCATTATCTTCGCGCTGCTCCTGGCGTTCTACATTTGCCTTCAATGCGCGCTCTCGATGATCGAGGTCTCGCGCGCGGAACGCAACGCAAGCCACGTTCCCGAGCCGTTTGAAAAGACCGTGTCGCTCGCCGAGCATCGGAAGGCCGTTGACTACCACGTGGAACTCATCCAGTGCGACCTGGTCAACGCCCTGGTGGGCGCCGTCCTTGCCGTCCTCTTCACCTTCGCCGGCGGCCTGAACTGGCTGCTTGACTCCATCGAGCAGGTGTGGGGCCAGAAGCTATTCACACAGTTTCTTCTTGTCGTGACGGTCACGGCGCTGCTCGTGCTGATCGATCTGCCGTTTTGCTGGGTGCGCGAGTTCCGGGTGAACGAGCGTTATGGATTCGAGCGCGCCCCGCAGAAGCAATGGCTTCGCTCGGCGCTGATCGCCACGTTAATCGGCTGGTTCTGCGAAATCCCGCTCCTTGTCCTGTTCATCATCCTGCTCAAGGTCTCCTCCTACAACTGGTGGCTTGCAGCGAGCGCGATCTGCGCCGTCTGGTTCTTCTGGATCTGGATCGCCGGGCCGACCTGGCGCATGACCCCCGGCAAGAAAGCCACCCTCATGCCGCGTGGCGAGCTGCGCTCCATCATTGAAAGACGACTTTTCCGGGAAGGCTTCATCGGTTGTGAAATTCTGAGCGCCAAGGGCCCGAACGGCGGCAGGCGCGACTGCGGCATCCTGACTGGCCGGCCCGGGAAAATGAAGTTCGTTCTCTATGACTTCGTCAGCGAAAGGCTCAAGGAGCCCGAACAGCTCGATGCGATCGTAGCGCTCGTCATCGCCCGCAGAAGGCTCCACCACAACACGATCCGATTCGTCCTGGCCTCGGCCTTCATGCTCGTCTTCTGGCTGCTGCTTGCCATGGCGTTCACCTTCCCTCCGTTTTACGAGGCGCTCGGCATGAGTGCTGAGGTGGCTCTCAGAAACGGCAAGCCCCTGGCCGGCCTCGTGATCAGCCTCATGCTGATCGCCGCCCCGATCCTGCTCTACCCGCTTGTCTTCCCGATCCATTACCTGAACCGGCGGCTGGACTTTGAAGCTGACAGATGGGCAGTGGCGCGTGCCGGATCAAAGCCTTTTGTCGAAGCTCTTGTCAACCTTGAACGGGACATCCGGTGCACGGTTGAACCCTCGGCTCCCTACGGGCTTGCCAACCACCGCCATCCGCACGTCATGCAGCGCATCAATGCCACTCTGAACCTGGACTCGGCGCAGCAAATGACGCGCTTCACGAAGCTGCTTGAGGCCCGCAGCGACCTGGCCATCCCCAAGAGCATTCTGACGAATACGCGCGGGACCTATCATGGCTAAGCCGCGCAGGGCCCCGGCCCCTGCCGAGGCGCAGATTGCATTCTGGGGGCTCGTCACGGCAACACACGGCCGCCATCACTGGGTGAAGGGACCGGACGGAACCCTCTATGAAGCCCACAGACGCGGCAAGAAATCCGACGTCGTCGCAGGCGACATCGTGGGCTGCACGGCGCCAGCCGGCGCCACGGTCGCAATCGAATCGGTGCGCGAGCGGCGCAACCTGCTCTTTCGCAGCGACGAGCTGCGCGTGAAGGAGCTTGCCGCAAACGTCGACCTCGTGGCCGTTGTCTTCGCCTCCCGCCCGACCTTCAACCCCTGGTTTGTCTGGCGCGCCATCATTGCCGCAAAAACGGCCGGGATCCCCTGCCTTGCCATCCGCAACAAGACCGACCTCCCGGACGAGGGCGGCGCGGCGGAAAGTTTCCTCTCGGAGCTGCAGTCGATCGGCGAGCAGACCGTGTCGGTCTGCGCCCAGGGTGATGCGCAGATGCTCCGCGCGCAGCTCCTCCCCCATTTCTCAGGAAAGACGACGCTGCTCATCGGGCAGTCCGGCATGGGAAAGAGCACGATTCTCAATGCGCTGGTGCCGCAGGCGATGGCCCGCACCCGGGAGTTTTCCGAGGCGCTTGACATCGGCAAGCAGACCACGACCGACACGCGCCTTTATGAGGGGGAGGCGGACGGGAAGACGTTCTCCCTCATCGACTCACCGGGATTCCAGGAGTTCGGACTCAAGCACGTGACGCCCGATGACATCCTGCGGGCGATGCCCGACATCCTCGGGAAAGTCGACGGCTGCCGCTTTTACAACTGCACCCACACGACGGAACCGGGGTGCAGCGTCCTTGCGGCCTTGAAGCGCGGAGAAATCTCCCAGGCACGGCACGAGTTCTATTGCTCACTGGCAAAAAACGCCGGGCGATGACTACATAGAACAACCGAGACAGTTTTGCAACAGGCAGGGCATTCTCCCCTGCCTTTTTCTTTCCTGACGGGAAAAACTGCCCTACGATTACCGAATCTTAAAAAAGGGAGAGCGGGTTCGCCCCTTTCTGAACCCGCGTCAAAACAAAGGAAATCAACCATGAAATTCGTTAAGACCCTGAGCGCTGCCGCCGTGTCCGCAGCCCTCCTTGGCGCCACCGCCGCCTCCGCCGCCGACGTGACCCTGTATGGTATTGCCGACCTCGGCCTGCGCTATCAGCATCAGCGAGTAAACGGCCAGAGCACCGACTCCGTGTCGATGGAAAATGGCATGTTTGCTCCGTCCCGCTGGGGCCTGAAGGGCAATGAAGAGCTCGGCAACGGCCTCAAGGTCGGCTTCAAGCTCGAGTCCGGCTTCAATGCTGACACTGGCACGCTCGGTCAGAATGGCCGCATCTTCGGCCGCGAGTCCGCCCTGACGCTCTCCGGCGACTTCGGTACCCTTGCTGCCGGCCGCATGGGCGGCGTCGGCTCTAATTCCGGCACGTTTGACGTTGTCTATGCTCTGTCCGAAGTTTCCGACGGCTCTTGGTTCAACGCCATGAAGGGTCTGTTCATGTCTGACCGCTATGACAACATGCTGACCTACCAGTCTCCGAAGTTTGCCGGTCTTCAGGCCACCGTCCAGTACTCCTTCAAGGGTGACGATGTCACTGACAAGAACACGGAAGGAACGTCCAAGGTTGACCGCTACTACTCCGGCGCCCTGTCCTATGAAAACGGCGGCCTGCAGGCTGTTGTCGCCTACGAGTATCTCAACCGCGGCAACGACTCTGAAACCGCCAGTAAGTCCATCCGCCGCAATGGTCAGATTGCCTCCCTCGGCGGCAGCTATGACTTTGGCGTTGCCAAGGTCTTTGGCCTGGCTCAGTATGGTGACGGCCTCTCCTCCTTCGGCTTTACTTACGAAGATTCTAATGTGAAGGAATTGCTGGGCGGAGATACCAAGGCCATCTTCCGCTTCGATGGCTTCAAGGGTTGGGCTGCCCATCTCGGTGCCTCCGCTCCGGTCTGTGGCGGTACTGCTCTCATCGGCTTCTACTACTCTGATGTTGAGTCTCAGAAGGTTGTCATCGGCGGTGTCGACCAGAAGAATGTCGACGGCAAGTTCTTTGGCGTGAATGCTCAGTACAACTACCCGCTCTCCAAGCGCACGGTTGTGTATGGCGGCGCCGGCTACAGCCAGATCAAGCTTGAGGGCGACGCCAGCAAGCTGAAGACGGAAACCGCTCAGGGCTATGTTGGCCTCGCTCACTTCTTCTAATCGCATAGCGGTTTAGAAAAGCCTCCAAGGCGGCCTGCAGATTCGTTCTGCCGGCCGCTTTTCTTTGCCCGGAAAACCCGCGTGTTCAGCCGGAACTAGCCTCGCTGTCTCTCCTGGCCATTCAGCAACCAGGTTCGGAGCAATCTGCTCACGGTCAGCGAAACTGATGCGCGCTT